>Ga0315296_10000006_pt1 | contig 280840 bp, 271 predicted proteins | sample YL17G14_18_MG_FD_203921 | JGI IMG/M metagenome (GOLD analysis project Ga0315296, IMG submission 203921) | Sediment microbial communities from Yellowstone Lake, YNP, Wyoming, USA - YL17G14_18 | ecosystem: Environmental > Aquatic > Freshwater > Lake > Sediment | place: USA: Wyoming | collected...
GTGTTTCGGCAAAAATGGCTTTTGGACTTTAAAATGGTTAAAATGGCAATGTCACGGACAAAACAAGCAGGCTCTCAATGCACCTTATCCAAGCCTCTTTCCTGTCCAAACAATGGGGAGACCCTCAGTATGTTATAAATCCGGATGTTTAAAACCATCAATAAAAGTGATAAACTGCTCGTATTTGGCTATTACTTCGATCCATCCGCTCCATATAGCTGCCATAAACCATGAAGATGATAGAAGCAAACGAAGGACGCTTTTATATTGGAAAAAGGCACAACCTGTTATTATCAATAATATTGATGTGACTATAAATTTGGCGAGTTTAAGAGGTATTAATGCTTGATATTTGGCAATTCTAAAAATTTTAGCAGCATAGACTAAAAAAGGTCAGGGAGGCAGATATGAGAAGTGATATAATTAAGAAGGGTATTGAACGAGCTCCGCAGCGAGCTGCATTATACGCTGTAGGATGCGACAAGTATGACCTTAAGAAGCCGTTTATAGGTGTAATAAATAGCTTTAGCGAGATGTTTCCTGGTCATATGCACCTTAACACTATAGCCAATTGGGTGAAGGCTGGCGTGCGGAGCGCAGGCGGTGTACCTTTCGAGGTCGGCACTATTTCGCTTGGGGAGTGTATCAACGAAGGGCTGCCTGGCATGCGCTATAACCTTCCGAGTCGGGAGTTTATTGCTGACTCAATAGAAATTTTAGCAGAAGCTTATCCCTTTGACGGTTTAGTTTTCATTCCAAATTGCGATAAGATTGTACCCGGGATGCTTATGGGCGCAATGAGAGTCAATATACCTTCTATATTTGTCAGCGGTGGACCAATGCTAGCTGGGCAGCTCGTCGAAGATGGTAGAACTCAACTGATCGACCTTGAGACGGTTGTTGTGGCAATGGGCAAAGCAATAAAAGGTGAAATTAGTCAAAAAGAATTGGAATTGTTAGAACATGCCGCTTGCCCGACCTGTGGTAGTTGTGCTGGCATGTGGACTGCTAATACCATGAATTGCTTGACCGAGGCTTTGGGAATGGCGCTACCCGGCAACGGGACCATTCCTAGTGTAGATACAAGGCGAATTCATCTAGCCAAACAGTCAGGGGAGCAGATTATGCAGTTGTTAGCAAAAGACATCCGTCCACGTGATATTGTGGCGAAGGATTCTATTTCCAATGCATTTGTAGTTGACATGGCATTTGGGGGCAGCACAAATACCGTTTTACATCTTGTGGCTATAGCCCATGAAGCAGGCATTGATTTTTCTTTATCAGTTATAAATGAGATAAGTACTAGGACACCTCAGCTGTGTAAATTTAGTCCCGGGTCTGAATATCGTCTGCAACATTTGGACTTAGCTGGTGGTGTACCTGCCCTAATGATGGAGCTGAGGGAATTACTAAATCTTGAAATGAAAACAGTTACCGGAAAAAGTTTAGCTGAGGATCTAAAACAGACACAGGTTAGAGACCGAAATGTTATTAAGGCTATATCTAACCCATATTCTAAAACAGGTGGGATCAGTATTCTATTTGGTAACTTGGCCCCTGATGGTGCAGTTGTTAAAAGTAGTGCAGTGGCTCCTGAAATGCTCGTCCATAAAGGCCCGGTGCGAGTCTTCAACTCCGAACATGAGGCCACGACGGCTATTATGAAACAGCAATTTAAAGCGGGCGATGTGATTGTTGTTCGGTATGAAGGACCTAAAGGCAGTCCAGGAATGGTAGAAATGTTATGGGCTACTGCATTGCTTTGCGGCATGGGCGTAGACAAAGAAGTTGCTCTTGTTACAGATGGTCGTTTTTCAGGAGCAACTAGGGGTGCTGCTATAGGACATGTATCTCCTGAGGCAGCATCTAACGGTCCTATTGCAGCATTGCACGATGGTGACATAATCAAAATAGACATCCCCAATCATAAGCTTGAGGTGGAGCTTTCAGATGAAGAAATAAATAGTCGTTTGAACCAACTGCCTAAGTTTCAGCCCAAGGTGATAAGAGGGTACCTCAGGCGTTACGCAGATATGGTAAGCTCAGCGAATACGGGAGCCATATTTAAGGAACAATAGGACAGCTGAAAGATCAAATGGAAAGATAAGGAGGATAACTGAAGAGATTATTTGTTTGGTTCTCATTTTGTTAAAAGCTTTTCTCTATTGATTTTTGGCCTTAGTCTCTAAACGAGAAAGCTCAGAACTGATACAGTTAGATCTTTTTCTCATTAAAAGTTTTTTTTAATATCACTTGAGGCTGACATCTAATATCAAAATTATAATTGGGTGGGGCAATTCAAAAATCAGTTTTATTATAAATTTTTTGGCTTTGTCCCAAAGTTACGTGATGGGTGAATTGACATGAACACAAAAGAAGAGCTATAACCCTCAAAAACAATCATCCTGAAAAAGAAGGTACTAGCCCCATGGACGAAAACGAAATTACGATCGTCTTTCGCCATAGAGTACCAAAAAAGGACTCGACGTTCAATGGCCTTCTGCGAGGGTTGGAGCAAGACAAGGATTTGCTGATGAGGTCGATGATTCAGGTCATTGTGAAGGCTCTGGAAGAGAAGGCCATAGAGGAATATATGTGCCTAGAGCCGGATCCATACGTTAGACACGGAACCTAGCCCAATGAGAGGAAACTCAACGCCATCTAAAACTGACAGACATTGTATACATATAGTGGAGTTGCTTTTATAAATGCTATTAGAGTTCGTCAAGCTTTTCCTGAAAAGTTTCAACAGCGGGAGAAGATTCCTGAGGAAGGCACGGAGGTGCATATTCTGTTTCCGAGGGAGCGGAAGTGGATTGAAAAATTTGAGTATAGAACAGAAAACGATCAGCTTGTCTGTGTGATGGGAAAGAAGAGCATTGGGAAATTTTATCAAGAGAATCTAGAAAAGCTAAAGCAGCTGAGGAATAGATATTTATTTTCTTTATATTTTGTGAATTTTAATCTAAAAAGATAAATCTCTCAGAGACTTGCAAAAAAAACTTGACATTGACAATGCTCTTCAAAAGGTTCTCTCTGTTTTTCTGTCGATATCAGAAGTTTTTTTGAATGTGACTTACCTTTTAATTGATTTTTTTACAAAGCGTGTCTTTGTCACGTTGATGAAAAATTAATTGGGTTACTTCACCCTTTTCATTTTTGGCAAAAGTAATTTGCGCATCCACTGCCTCCAGGAAAAAATTTGTTTCAGATTCGGGGTAAATCTCAACCTTAGCCCGCTGCCCGCCCTCAAAGAAAAGATGGTTATTTTCCTTGGTAATCTTAATAATATAAACAAATTCATATTGACCAACATAAGCATCATAGATTTTAGAATCTACATCTATAATCTTTCGCTTTTTCTCTTTTGGAAATTCATACTTTTCTCCGAATACAATGGCTGCAAGATCGTTACTAATTTTTTCGACGGGTGCTCCTACAATGTTATTCAAAACAATAATGCAAACATTGTCATCAACATATCTGGAGATATTGGTTGTAAATCCATCAACAGCGCCTCCATGACTGATCCGCTTATGATTGTAAAATTCAGAAATTCCCCATCCATATCCGTAGTTGTTCTTATAAGGGGTAAAAATTTTATTCAGAGTTTGTTTTGAAACCAGTCTTTCAGTGTATAGCGCTCGATCCCATTTATACAAATCTTCCACCGTAGAATATAAAGCCCCGGCAGCATAGGGAACTGACATATGGATATAGTGAGCGTTCACTATTCCTCCGTTTATAATGCTGTTATATCCGGACGCCCGCCTTTTGATAATACGACTTGGGTTGTCGCATCCCGAATCTGTCATATTGAGAGGCTTAAAAATATTCTCCTGCAAAAAGTCTTCATAACTCATGCCTGATACATTTTCAATTATATAGCCTAATAGATTATAACCCGAGTCGCTATAACTAAACCTATCACCAGGAGGAAAATCTAAAGGCTTATTTTTAAACCTATCGACTAGTTCCCTAGCGTTGGTTGCTATCGTCATCAAACTTACATAATCCGGAAAATTTGTGTAACTTGGTGTACCAGACGTGTGTGAGATCAGATGATGAATAGTAATATTTTTCTACGTTTGTGGAGAATCATCTACATACCTGGAAACAGAATCATTAACGTTAAGCTTTCCCCTTTCTTGAAGCTGCATGATCGCCATTGCTGTGAATTGTTTTGTAATGGAACCCAAACGGAATTTTGTTTGAGCCGTATTGGGAACCTCGAGTTCATAATTTGCCATTCCATATCCTTTGCTTACTAGAACTTCTCTACCTTGGGCAATCAGAATAGAGCCGCTAAACTTTCCCATTTTCATGTAGGCATCGATATACTCATCTACCTTTGATCTGATTTCTGATTTTTTTTCTTGAGCACCACAAGCTAAACCTAAAACAAAGAAAAAAAACAGAAGAACGACAATTGAAGTAATGCCTCTCGATGACATGATACTTTTCACTTTTGTTTTTAGCATCTGAAAACACCTCCTTATTTTTTTAGATATGGCTGTTCAAAATTAGCTAAGATATTGATAATTTAAGAGATGCTCTATATTTGCAAAACATATTACCTCCTTTTCCACCTCCATAAAAATATAATGTTTTCAATAGGTTGAAGAATATTGTTTCCATTTTGAGTCCAAACTTAAAAATAATATTTATTTTTAGCAGTTTTATTTTAATAATAATGCAATAAGTTAACCAAAATCAATGTGGCACAGGAAAAAGCAACCATCTCTTTTTTTGTGATGAGAAAGAGCAAAAAATATAAAATCTCTAATATTATCAATATATTATAGCTAAAATAATAAGTCGTACTGGTTTTTATGTTAGCTTTTGTTAACATCCTAGTTCCTTGAGTTAGCACATATATAATATATGATTCTGTTTTTCCATCAAAGAATCAGCTTTTCCTCATCATGGAATTATAGGAAAAATGAAAAAAGTGGATATTTATACAAGGATCCTATCTAGTCATTTAAGAATCTAACCTTAACACTATTATCTTGTTATTAAAAAATCTGAATGTAATAAATAGCGACCAGTTTTTCTTTTCTTTATTCTGATATAAACGTTTACCTAAAAAATCTGAGGGATTGCTTTTAATGTTTCTTTCTCTAAAGACGTAAATCCATTTTACCAGATCGCTCCGAGCGGTAACGAGATAGATTCCATATACACTCAAGTTTTCAATTAATCCTATTAGAAAGATAAAAGGGACTAGTTCGTTTTCTAAAAAACTTAGTAGTCAGCGAGTTTTCTATTGTATGGAAGCTGAGAAACAAGAAACCAATCTAGGGGTGTTTGAGGCATGTCTTAAAAGCATTGACACCTAAAACCTTTTCGAACCGCTTTCCGAAGTTTCACAGACATTTGAAACAGTTTCATAAACAATGAAAGCTCGCATCTGTAAAGATCAATAATCGCTCTGACAGCTTGAGAGAACAAATAAATCCCCCTCTTCCAGACTCTCTGTTGTTAGATTCTAGATCAGCCTCGATAAAACCAGGATACTCGGCATCCCAATTTTCGCTCCTAACAGGAATCATCTGGCTTAGCAATGTGCCAAGCTTAGCGCGACCGTAGATTAAGCGCTTGAGCTTTCATCTCTTGGATTTTGAGATTTTGTTCTATGATGTCCGGACTTATCGAAAGTAGTTCATCTTTGATCTCAGCAGCATAGTAGAAAAGAGTCCTAACCTAAGGAAACCAGAAACACACAATTTCCTTAAGCCTAACTGACCAAGGGAAGTTCTACACTTTCTATATCTCCTCCAGAATCAAGAGCACACTCCGGTTATATCTCTTGCTGCGATGTTACATAAATTTTGCTTTAGGTTTTCTCTCTAAAGAAAATATGTTCATTCTCCAAATATCATATTTTCTGATATAGATACATTCCTTGCAGAGTTCATCTAAGATTTTATTTTTTGAAGCTTTTGAAACTTTGTGATACCGGTGATAAACAACTTCAAGATAGATCATTCGAAATGCCAACCTCATAGACTGAACCTCTCCCACAAAGTTAGGTTATAAAACCCATGGACTTTGCTGTCGATTTGGATTATATTTTTAAACAAAAATACGATGCTTCCTTCCGCTAAATTTTAGATGCTTTGATTCGAGGTCTTTTTTATCATTTGGATGCTAACTTAATATGGAGTATTAATAAAATGTGGTAAAGTTTTTAAATTAAAAAAAGGAAAATTGAGATGGAAAAAAATCGTTTTATTTTTTCTCTCTTTGTGCTTTGCTTTTTAGTGAACATATTTTTAACCGCTTCTCCTTTGCTTACTCAAAAAAGTAGGAAAATAGACAGATTAAATTTTCTTCTTGTCACAATAGATACCCTTAGGCCAGACAGGTTGAGCTGTTATAGCAGAGAAAATCTTAAAACATCGAATATTGACAGCTTAACAAGAAAAGGGATATTGTTTTCGAGAGCTTTCGCCCATACGCCAACAACCTTGCCTTCCCATGCAAATATTCTCTTAGGATTAACCCCTCTGTATCACGGGGTCCATGAAAATGCTAATTTTATCGTAAGGGAAGAATTCTTAACTCTAGCCGAACATTTAAAGAGTTATGGCTACTCAACCGGAGCTTTTGTTGGTGCTTATCCCCTTGATTCGAGATTTGGACTCGCCCAGGGCTTTGATGTCTACGATGATGATTATGGCACCCTGAGTTCTCAAAAGCCTGGTTCTGGAGAAAGAAAGGCCGAAGTTGTAGTGGATAAAGCTCTGGAATGGTTAAAAAAACAGAAGTCTTGCTGGTTCCTCTGGATCCATTGTTTTGACCCTCACGATCCTTATGAACCTCCTGAGCCCTTTAAAACTCAATATGAAAAGAATCCTTATGATGGAGAAGTTGCCTATGTCGATTTTGTGCTGGGAAAGCTCTTCAGTTATATGAAAGAGAAAGATTTTTTTGAGAATACTCTGATCATATTTACCGGAGATCACGGTGAGTCATTGGGACAGCATGGAGAAATGACTCATGGCTATTTAGCCTATAACTCGACACTCTGGGTTCCTCTCATCATTTCTGTTCCTGGCATAAAACCTAGAAAAGTTCACCAGCAAGTCACTCATATAGATATTTTTCCAACGGTCTGCGATATTTTGCAAATAAAAAAGCCATCATTTCTCCAGGGAATTTCGCTTCTACCCGCTATAAAGGGCAAGAAGCTGACAGAGCAAACCATTTATTTTGAATCCTTGTATCCTTATCTCAGCAGAGGATGGGCACCCTTGAAGGGATATATATATGGCAATGAAAAGTTTATAGATTCTCCTATTCCTGAGCTTTATGATCTAGATGAGGATTTCGGTGAACTGAATAATCTCGCTGAAAAAAAGAAATTTGATGGATATAGAGAAAAGCTTGCTCGAATCATCAAAAATCAATCCCTTCCTGAAAATAAGAAACCTGAGCAAAGGATTGATAGGGAAGCCCGGGAACGACTGAGAAGCTTAGGTTATCTATTAAGCTCTCAGATTCCAAAAAAGGGGAGTTTTGGCCCCGAAGATGATGTGAAAATTCTCCTTCCCTATCATAACAAGGCAATGAAGGCTATGGATCTTTATCACAAGGGAAAAGTTAAGGAGGGGATCGAGCTTCTAAAAGAAGTCATTACAGAGAGGCAGGATGTTGATATTGCCTACTCTAATCTTGCCACTATATATAAAGAACAGGGGAATTTGAAGGATGCTATTGAAGTTTTAAAGCTAGGGCTTGAAAGACTTCCTTCAAGCTATGAAATTCTCTCTACTTATGTCTTGTATCTTAATCATGCTGGCCAATATGATGATGTCATCGCAATCCTGAATAAAAAGCGGCTACGTCAAATGGAGTATGATCCCGAACTATGGAATTATTTAGGTGTTGCCTATTGGAGCAAAGGGAATTTCGAGAAAGCTTTGGAGGCCTATGAAAAGGCTCTCTCACTGGAGAATGACTACGCCGTTGTCTTTAGTAATCTTGGCACTGTTTATCTCTCCATCTTTATGAAAACAAGAGATCAGAAAGCTTACCAAAAATCCCTCCAGAATTTTAAGAAAGCTATAGAACTTGATCCCGAATATGCTTGGGCTTACAATAGCCTAGGCGGGGCTTACGGACAGGTTGGCAATTGGGGTCAGGCTATTTACTTTTGGGAAAAAGCACTGGAGTTAAGCTCAGATTTCGGCTATGCGCTGTTTAATTTAGGCCTGGCCTACTTGAATAAGGGGGATAAAGTCAAAGCCCTTGATTATTTCAACAGATATAAGGATAACTACTACTATAGTCTTCCTCCTGACGAGAAGAAGAAATTAGAAGCCTTGATTCAAAAATGCAAGCAAAAACCATAAATCAATTGATTCGGTTTGTATCTGTTCTTCTTAGGATTGATGAGCAGCCGGAGTTCAAAAAAATTTAAAACCGCTAACCAAAATCTGCAAAACAAGCTACCCATACCCAAAAAGCAGCCGAGCAACTTAGTGTTTAGTTCAAGAAATTGAATACGAATTCAACCTCATTTAAGCTCGATGTTTATAGAGTATCAAATATTAATGAAATGCATTTCGCAGCCTCCAATTAAAGTTGATACAAATTTTGTTGATCGGCAATAAAGTTTTTGAAATAGAATGAAAGCTAAATCAAAGGAATTTGCTTGGCTGTTAGTCTGAGTCCTGCGACAGTAAGGAAAATTGGGGAGAAGGGAACTGATATAAAAAATTCAAACGAAACGAAATGTAATTTTTCTTGTATTTTGATAATTATTATATTATAAGAAAAATAATGTTGTTCAATATTGAAGGCAATTTTTTAAAGAATTCTGGACTCAAAATTGAGTTTTTATTTTATAACTTATTTATAAGACGATAGCTCTATGGAGTCGGGAAAAGAGGTAATAGATTTTGCAGAGCAATAGTTCCTCTTTAATAATCAACATGTTTAATAATCAACATGTTAACAAATACTGAAAAGTCATTAAGAAAAATTAAAAGGAGGGAATTTATGAGTCATTCAAACCTACAAAAAAAGCTAATCTTTCCATTGGCTTTTTTGCTCTTCGCCTTCTTTCTTATCGCTGGAAATGCTTTCATCCAAGCTTCTCTAGTTTCTGACCAAGAAAACATCGAGTTTGACGTTAAGGCGCATTACGACAAAGCGGAATACATGATTCCAATGCGTGATGGCGTTAAGTTGTTCACGCAAGTTTACACCCCTAAAGACACCTCTCAGAAATATCCAATTCTTCTCTCCCGGACTCCTTACTCTGTCGGCCCATATGGACTCGACACCTACCGTACTCGGTTGGGACCATTCGAAGAGTTTGACCACAGCCTTTACATCTTCGTCTTCCAAGACGTGCGCGGCCGGTATATGTCGGAGGGAGAGTTCGTCCACATGACCCCGCATAAGGCCGTCAAACATGGGCCGGCCGATGTCGACGAGAGCACTGATACGTATGACACCATCGATTGGCTCGTCAAGAATATCCCTCCTAACAACGGACGGGTCGGTATCTGGGGGGGCTCCTATGTAGGGTTCTTCGCAGCTGCAGGGACCATTGACGCGCATCCTGCGCTCAAGGCGGCCTCGCCTCAGGCCCCTCAGGCCGACTGGTTCATGGGCGACGATACACACCATAACGGCGCGTTTTTCCTCACCTCAGTATTCAACTTCATGGCCGGGAACGGACGTCGCCGCCCGGCTCCGACGACCGAGCGGGGGCAGCCTTTCCGCCTCGGAACTCCGGATGGATACCAGTTCTTCTTAGAGATGGGACCCCTTTCCAACGCCGAAGCCAAGTACTTCCACGGTGAAGTGCCAGGCTGGACCGAAATGATGGAGCACGGCACATACGATCAGTTCTGGCAGTCGCGCAACATCCTGCCGCACCTCCAAAACATCCACCCGGCAGTGATGAGCGTCGGCGGTTGGTACGACGCCAACAACTTTTATGGGGCACTCCACGTCTATGAGGCGATCGAGAAGCAGAGTCCTGGGGCGACCAGTACCCTGGTCGTGGGCCCGTGGTCTCATGTCCAGTGGGGAAGGGGAGATGGCGACGCGCTCGGCCCGTTGCGTTTTGGCTCGAAGACGGCGCTTTTCTTCCGTGAGAACATCGAGTTCCCGTTCTTCGAGTACTATTTGAAGGGAAAGGGCGATCCCAGACTTCCGGACGCGTATGTCTTTGAGACGGGCACGAATCAGTGGCGCACCTTCGACGCCTGGCCGCCAAAGGACACTACGCCACGGTCAATATACCTCCGCGAGGGCGGAGCGATCTCTTTCGATCCGCCGAAGGAGACATCGGCCAACGCGTTCGACGAGTACGCGAGCGACCCGGCACGACCAGTGCCGTTCGTCGCCGGGGTGAGCACCGGGATGAATCCGGACTACATGGTCCAGGACCAGCGCTTCTCGGCCACCCGGCCAGATGTGCTCGTCTACCAAAGCGACGTTTTGACTGAGGATCTGACGATCGCGGGGCCCATTACGCCCAGCCTCTTCGTATCCACCACCGGGACCGACTCCGATTGGATCGTCAAGCTGATTGACGTCTACCCCAACGACACTCCGGACAACCCGCCGGCTCCAGGCCAACCAGGTCCCGCCGCGGTCCGCATGGGAGGCTTCCAGCACATGGTGCGAGGGGATGTGATGCGGGGAAAGTTCCGAAACAGCTTCGAGAAACCCGAGCCCTTTACGCCGGGGAAGGTCACCCAAGTCGAGTTCACTATGCCGGATGTCCTTCACACCTTTTTGAGGGGCCACCGCATCATGGTACATATCCAGAGCACCTGGTTCCCGCTCGTGGACCGGAACCCTCAGAAGTTCGTAGACATATACAACGCGAAACCGTCGGATTTCCAAAAAGCAACGCAGAAAGTATACAGGTCTACAAAATGTCCATCTCAGCTAATCCTCAGGGTGTTAAAAAAATAAGAAGAGAACATCTAGCTTTTGTCCTCTCTTCTGGTTAATTTTTAGCGAATTTTCATAGCTTAACTGCTCTTATCTTCCTATGAAGGGAAATAAAGCACTAATCTTATAGGTTGAAAACTAACAACCCAGGGCATTTGAGATATTATTAACTAATTAACTAAGTCCTCAGAGGATACCGTCTTCATCCTTTCATTGGACCTAAAGAAAGAGGCTTACTCCTTCCCCTCAAATCTAAAAACCATATTCAGTCATAGTATCCTATGTCAAGATCGAATATCATATGCTCACCTACATGGCTTATCTTGGTATAGAAACGAAAAAGGTTCCTAAGCTTATACTGAATTACTCTTTCTCTTAATTCCAGTTGATTTTCGACAGTCAAGACCAAGATATAAAGGTGAAACTTCCTCTCTTGGAAATTTCCCCTCTTGGGGAGCAGCTCTGAATTCAGCTAATTACCAATCCAAACGAATTCCAAATTGAATTTCTCTTGGAGAGCCAGCTGCTAATGGTAGGCCAAAATTTGCAGTACCATAACGGCCATAGACATTAGTAAAGTTTCCTCTATTGGTGATATTGTACCCCTCAGCAAAGAGCTGTAATCTGAATCGCATTATATTTATGTACTTTGAGATTCTTGCATTAAGATAATATTCGTCAAAGCCGCTCCGGGAGTTGAGGTGGTCATCCACATAGTCTCCAGTAAGTCCATCTTTATTCACATCTAAATTATAAACCGCATTCCAGGGAGTAGGAGAAACATAGTAGAAAAGCGCACTCAGTTGAAAACCAAAGGGCAAATCAAAAATACCGCTAGTAGCAAGTCTATGGCGTGCATCCATTGAAGCAGGACCATACATTCGAGTCTTTTGTGGATCTTCATAAGGATACTGCGAACCTGAAAATTCTGATTCCGTATCTGACATGGATCTGGAAAGGGTATATGCAATTTCTAATGCCCAGCCTTTAGAGAATCGCTTACTTGCTGTTAGCATCAATGCTTTGTAATCACTTTTCCCATTGTCTACGACTGTACGTATGCTGCCCAGAGCAGGGTTCACACGGATAAAATATGTGCCAGGAATGACCGGATTGGTTTCGGTTTGATACATAAGATAGTATCCTCTGGCCCACACCAAATCGGCACCTAAAGAAAAATCTGAAAAAACCTCTCTCTGAAATCCTAAAGTTGTTTGGAGGGTATAAGGAGCTATCTGATCTTTTTTTGCATTGAATATAACCGTGGAAACCGCACCTGGTTGAGGAGGGAAGAAAGGATTGGGCTTGAAGGGGTCAGGGTAGTTTGGAAACATAATGGTATATCCTTTCATCCTCGACATAAAAACAGTATAACCTGCTATATTTGCAGTAGGATTTGCGGTGAAGGTTCCGATACCCCCTCTAATAGATGTTTTTCCATCTCCAACAGGATCCCAACTGAAACCGAACCGAGGGTTCAAGTTTCTGATATCCCATTTATCTAAGTCTATACCATCAGAATAAACAACGCTATATCTGAGCCCAATATTTAAGGTTAACCGACGATGAATTCTCCAGGTGTCTTGAACAAAAGCTCCAATTAAATAATAATCGACTACTATGTCAGGATTTCCCACATTATAAGAGAAACGGTAGGGATACGTGGTGGAATCTTTAGCGTTAAAGGGTTTATCTGTCAGAAAGGTAAACCCGCCAGGTATGCCGCTGGGTTGTCCATTATGCCAGGGCGTACGGGATACATCAACACCAAACTTTATGCTGTGCTCTCCAAGAAAAACACTAAAATTATCAACGAGCTGATATCTACCCGTTTTTTCGAACATAGGATGGCCACTACTAGGACCGAAAGACCCAGAAGGTCTAATAATAGAATAAGAATCTAATTTTTTAATACCCTTCTCATCAAGCCATTTTTCTGGGATAGTAGAATATACATATGAATATCCATAGAGGAATCGGAGCTCATTCATAGTCTTATCTGAAGGAAAAAAAGTCCAATTTACCTGGAAATCATGACGTTTATCAAAGTCATCACGTATCCTATCCATAGTCGAATATCCGCCAACACCAAGATTTTTAGTAGTATAGTTGTCAAAACCATAACGGAAAGAGAAGATATTCTTTTCATTCAGTTGATAGTCAAGCTTAACAAGAAACTGATTTGTAGATCGAGGAACATCAACAGTTTCACGCGATACTAAAGGTGAAGTAATAGTTGAATATGTAGTTGATCTGAAACCTTCATAGGCGACGAAGAAATGAGCTTTATCTTTCTTAATCGGCCCTCCAAGTACTCCTCCAAAACGATAGAGGTCGTATGGTGGTTTTTTCCACTGATCCTCAGGCAGCTTCTCCCCTTTATAGGTCTTGTGATTAACAAAATAATTCACATCATCGAAGACCTCATCTCTATAAAAGAAGGAAATCCTGCCTCTCAAATCATTTGTTCCTGACCTGGTAATTGCGCTCCTAAGCAATTCACTTGAATTTCCGTATTCTGCTTGAAATTGGTTTGTAATAACTCTAAATTCTTGAATAGCATCAGCGGGGATATCTGATCTTGTCTTACCATAAGGTGTCGTTTCATTAGAGACCCCATCAATGAGCATCTCCCCATATCCTCTTGGCATGGCATTTGCCCGAAATCCTGAATAATGTGACCCGCCTCCTTCTCCCATCTGCGGGCCTCTCTGGGTTCCTGCTTTTAAAAGAGTTAAGGCCTCATAATCTCGATCAATTAAGGGGAGATCATCAATTTTTTTGCGGTCAACGACACTGCTTATTTCTGACTTGGTCACCTCAACCATAGGAGCGGAAGCGGTAACTGTCACTTCTTCCTCGATGGTTGCTGATTTGAGAGTGAAATTAATCGTTAGCCTTGATCCAACATTAAATATCAAACCACCTCTTATCTCTCTAGCAAACCCGGAAAGACTTACTTCGATTTCATATTTTCCTGGTTGAATTCCTGAGATGATATACTGTCCATCTGGTCGAGTAGTTGCGGTATATATATAACCAGTTTCCATATTTTTTACTTTAATAGCTACTCCAGGCAAGCCGGTGCCTTCCTCGTCAGCAATCAGCCCATCCAAGGTTACCAGAGTAGTTTGTGGGAAGACTTTTCCACTCATCAAAAAGTAGATTGTAAATAAGAGAGCTAAAAAAAGAACAAATTTCTTTTTGTGTTCAAAGCAACTCATTCATTCCCTCCTTTTTATTAATTTTTCAAAACAAAAAAAATTCTTGTTTCCTTTGATATCACCTCCTTCTAAAAAAATTTTCTTTAAAAGTTAGTACGCAATAAGCAAATTATTAATATTTTTCCTTCCCTTCTAGATGAGGAATTCTACATCATTATTGCCTTTTTCATTCTGTATTTTTCAATTATCTTTTTATACGGGAGTTTTTTTCCATTGTCAAGCTTTTTAAACAGCTCTGTCAAGGCAAAGTGAATATGTCCGCTTTTCTCATTGATTAGATTCTCTCCATATAACAATTATGGTGAAGATAAGGTTCCCATCTCCTCCAAGGATGATTGGGAGGAGGCTTCTCCAAAAGAAACCAAGAGCAATGCTATGAATAGGCTCACCGGATATCTATTTAAGATTATTCAACCGAATGGAGTTTTAACTGCAAAAAAATGATTTTCATCATTTTCTTAAGATAAATTCCTGCAGAAAAACCTACTTGTTTTCTGTCAATAACAGTACCTTTCCGTAGAGAGAATTATTATATTGACCCTTTTCTATGCTTACTTTTCCATTAATAAGAACATATTCTATCCCTGAACTGTACTGGTGAGGATCAAGGTAAGTGGCATTATCTTTGACTTTTCCTTGATCGAAAACGACGATATCAGCTTTATATCCTTTTAAGAGAAGTCCCCTGTCTTTTAGTTGGAGAAAGTGTGCGGGGAGAGAAGACATTTTTCTGATCGCCTCTTCCAAGGTCAGTGTCTTTTCTTCACGGACGTATTTGCCAAGCACGCGTGGGAAACTTCCATAATTCCGGGGGTGAACATGTTCAGTTTTGTAGGGAACAGCACTGCCATCACTGGATATCATCAGCCAGTCCTCCTTCATCGCGTCCTTCATATCCTCCTCTGACATTGTAGCAAGAGAAATAATGAGGTCGTTTTTTTCCTCAATAAATAAGTCTGCGGCGATATCAAAGGCATCTTTTTGCTGGGCTTGAGCAAGATCTGAAATGATTTTTCCGATGAGATGAGTGTTTTTCTTAGCGCTTACTATTGAAAAATTATGCCAGCCCCAGTTCGCTACCCAGTTGACTTTTTCAGGATCTCCTTCGATTGTTATTTTCTTGATTTCTTGCCTCTTTGTTCTGTCGGCTAGTGCCTTCCCAAGTTCATCTGCAGCTTGCTCGAACAATTTTACCCTCTCTGTTGCTAGGATGCTTTCTTCCATCAATTTTTTCTCGATATTCGCAAAGGGTTGCATATCTTTGGGAGTATTAAAGATTGCCAGAATAGGGGTTGTAGCGGCCTTGTCGTAAGGGTACATGTCAGCAGTAATATCAATTCCTCTGGCCCGAGCGTCATTAATCAACCTTACAGCTTCTTTCATCAATCTCCAATTGTTCTTGCCTGCAGCCTTCAAGTGCGCAGAATTGACTCTCACTCCAGTCTCTTGACCTATTCTTATGGTTTCTCTAACTGCTTCAGCCAAATGTTCTTCTTCGTCACGCTGATGACTAGTGTAAACACCTCCATATTCACCAACAACTTTTGTCATGGCGATTACCTCTTCTGTAGTGGCATAACGATCAGGGATATATTGTAAACCTGTACTAATGCCCCAGGCTCCTTCCCTCATCGCGTGTCGAAGGATCGATTTCATTTTTTCTATTTCTTCCATTGTGGGAGCACGATTCTCTTTCCCTAAAACCTCATTCCGAACTGTGCCAAATCCAACAAGCATGACTGCGTTTCTTCCCATTCCCTGCTTCTCCCATTTCGCTTGAGTTTCGGCGATTTTAAATGTACCTGTCCCACAGTTTCCTGTGACAACTGTAGTAACACCCTTCGTAATATAATTCAAATTCGATTTGGTCTCCTGCTGCCCTAATTCCATGTCACAGTGGGTATGTAAATCGATAAATCCAGGAGAAAGAATCAAGCCTTTGGCATCAATCGTTTTGGCTGCTTTTTTGCCAGCGAGATCACACACCTCAGCGATAATATCCCCGACCATCCCGATATCACCATAAAACCACGGATTTCCTGTGCCATCAACTATTTTTCCATTTTTGATAATAATATCAAAATTTGCCTTGGTTCGATTGGTGCACGACGAAAAAGCAAAAAATGCCATCCCCAAGGAACAAAGAATTAATAAGAAACGTTTTGTCATTTACTTCATCATCTGATAGAAATTTATTTATTTCCCATTTTTTTAGCCCCTATCAATCTCACTCGGCATTCCTTGAAAATTGTGAAATTTTTATGTTTCTGACTTCTAAGCTTGTGCCCATAGCTTTTTCCAATCGGGCCAGAGAAAGATTGTAATCCACCATGGACTTAATTTCCATAGATCGAGCATTTGCCAGTTCCTCTTGGTATTCGAGAACAAAATAGTTTGTCGAGAGGCCCACACTCAATTTTTTCGCCTCAGCCTCGAGCCTTTTCTGAGCCAATTCTCGAGCAAGGCGATACGCATGAACTCTCTTGGCATTGGTCTCAATAGTCCTGACCGCATCGCTCACTTCCAAGACTGCCTGCTGTTCGAGAGTTTTTAATTTTGCTAGATTCTGCTCCAGTTCAAGCTTGGACAGGGCATAATCTGCTCTTGTCAAGAAATTGCTTAGAGGAAGAGAGAGAGTCAAGCCTACGGACCAGTTCTTGTAGAGAAGCTTGAAGGCATCACGGAGAGAATCTATAGCGCTCCCTTTTTCTTTGCCGACAATGACTCCCAAGAAAGGATTGTTGTCCAGATAGAGGAGCCTATCTCCTGAAACTCCTGGACTCCAATAGGAAAACTGAAGATTAAGGCCCGGAAGCATCTGATTACGGGCTACACTCACGTTTAGCTCTTTGGTCTCGATATTTTTCTTTGTCATCTTCAAATCAGGTCTCTTATCCAGAGCTTCTTTTAAGGCTGATTCCAGAGATACTTCTTTTTCTATAAATTCGGGCTTATCGAATGGCACGATCTTCTTCAAACTTGCTTCTCCTTCTGCGGAAAGGTTGATCACAGCCTTAAGCATCTCCTCACTCCTCTTGATGAGAAATTCAGCCTGAAGAATATCCGCTTCTCGGGAAGCGACAACAGCTTCCGCATTCAAGATTTCAAGAGGAGCCAGTTGCCCGATTTCCACTTCCTTCTTATTTTTTGCCAAAAGGTCTTGGCCAAGCTGAAGAGACTGCTTTTTGACGTTAAAATTTTCAATAGAATAGACCAAATTCCAGTAAGCCTCTTGAACTAAATAGACTGTGTCCAAAAGAACTGTTATCAACTGATCGTTGGAGATATCGAGGTTATTCCTGGCAACGAGGATTTCTCTTCTGCTCACCTTGAAGCCAAAATTGCGGAGAAGAGGCTGGTTAAAATCGAAGCGAACAGTGCTGCCATAGCGGGGGTTGATAAGCTGGAATGCCTGGTTTGTATCAGATCTATAGCCTGTCAAAGATAGAGAAAAATTTCCTCCAGTAGGAATTTGCTGAACAAGGGAGGCGCTGTAATCTGCATATTTGGATGTGATCGTTCCCGCCCCTGTAATCCACCAGTAAGGAGGATTTTCTGTCTGTTCATTGCCATAGTTGAGGTCAAGGCGGGGCATAAACACTTCCTTAGCTCTGGTCAGGTAGAGATCGGCAAGCTCTGGGTTATAAACCTCAACCGCTACATTGAGATTATTTTTCAAGGCCCTGGCAATACACTCTTCTAAAGAAAGAGAGAGAACCTCTTGCTCCTGGCAGAATGAGGGTCTTAAAGGAAGGCCTAAAAGAAAGATAAGAAGAAAGCTTATTTTCATTCTCACTTCATTTCCTCCTCAATAAAATTTTTCCATCTTTCCTAATCAATATCGCAGTTTAACAAAATCTGAACAAAAAAACCAAAAGGAATCTTCGCCTCTAATGTCCATCTCTAAATTATACGGATATCTCCTGGCCAAGGTTCAAAAAGCATTATTTCACCTTGACAATCCTGGGGAAGTTTACTATTTATCATCCCAGTGAAAAAAAATCATCTTTACCTCAATCTTCCTCTTTTTCTATTCTTTTCCCTGCTGCTTAGCTATTTTTTCCTTCTCCTCCGCCAGATTCCAAATTTTTCTATCCTGAGCCATTCTTTCCGTCCGCCTCTTGTTTCTTTCATCCTTCTCTCCATGCTTTCTTTCCTCATTCTTTTCGGACTCTGGACCCTCTCTTCCAAAATCTTCACCAGCGCTTTTTCCCTAAGATACGAAGAAGTGCTCTCGCAGGATTTTCTCACATTTCTTCCCCTCCTTTTCCTTATACTCGCGCCTTTAGCTTTATCCCACTACCTAAGCTCTCGCGATCTTCTCTCCCGAGCAAGGCTCTTTGGCTTGGCCATAATTTTCTCTTTTCTCTATCTTAAGGTCATCCTTGTTTCAGGCTGGAGTAAAGAGAGACAAAATCCATGGCAGGTCGTAAGCAAAAAATTTTCTTCAATCGCACTAAAAAAGAAATTAATCCTCCTCTTTTGTGCAGCTCTCATCCTTTATAATGCGGGCTCAGCTTTGATGATTTCAAAAGGCATAACCTTTTCTGGGGATGAACCCCACTACCTCCTCATTACCCACAGCCTTCTTCATGACGGCGACTTCGACCTGGCTAATAATTACGCTCAAAGAGATTATATAAAATACATGCTTCCAGAGGTTTTTATTAGAGAACATGCTCTTCCTGGAGCTAAAGCAGGAGCTCAATATTCTTTCCACTCCCCTGGAATATCTTTTCTGCTCCTGCCCTTCTACGCTCTCGGCTCTTTGTTTGGGACAAATGTACTCGTTTTTCTCATCCGCTTTGGGATGAGCATTTTTGGAGCCTTACTCGGCCTTCAGATTTTTCTCTTTGCCAGAAAGGAATGGCAAAAAGAAAATTTAGCTCTTGCTCTCTGGTTTCTTTCGAGCTTTACTACACCTCTTTTTTTCTATTCCATCCATGTCTACCCGGAAATCATCATTGCCCTTTTTTCGCTCACGATTTTTCGCCTCCTTCGCTTTTCTAATTCTCTCTCCAGTACGAAGCTTCTCATTCTCGGGTTTCTCCTCTCTTTATTTATTTGGTTTCACGCCCTAAAATATTTCTTTATCCTTTTTCCCTTACTACTCTATTGCCTTTGGGTCTTAGTCAAAAGATATAAAATAAGGTGGGACTTGATTTATTTTTTCTTCTTTCCTGTTTTTATCAATGCGCTTTATTTTTTCTTCCAGTATTCTCTTTACGGATCCTTCTCCCTCTCTTCAATTTCTTGGAGGGGGGCACTGAAAGGTGCAGAATCTCTTGCTTACTTAAAAGCATTAATTTTCGGCATACCTTTTCGCTACAGATGGGAAACCATGGCTGGATATTTTCTTGACCAGAGAGATGGTCTGCTTCTTTATGCTCCTATTTACTTTTTTGCCTTCCTTGGAGCTTTGGAGATGATAAAAAGAAAAACGAAAGATTTCCTCCTCCTCGTTTTTCTCTTAGCTCCTTATGTCTTTTTCTCAGCTTTCCTGACACAAAGAACAGGTTATGCTCCTCAGGCCAGGCCTCTGGTTGCAATCTGCTGGGGAATTGGAATATTCTTGGGCTATTTTCTGGTTTATAATAGCAAGAAAATTTTCATGTATCTCTTTTCCCTTGGATCTTTTTTGAGCCTTGTCTTTGTCTATCTCCTCCTCCAGAACCCCTTAGCCCTCTATCAGGAGACGACTGAAGGAGTAACAGAGAGAGGAGGTGGGTTATTCTATCTCTTGAGCAACCTTCACTTTCACCTTCCGAATTTTCTGCCCTCTTACCTCAAAGTAGAAGAAGGAAAATGGCTTCCCAATTTCATCTGGATAGGTCTTGTCCTCCTTTTTATGGCAGTCTATCTTGCTGCAAAAAAGCATACCTTCTCCCTCAAATTTTCTTTCCACATCCTTCTCGCGTTTTTTGGAATTCTTCTCTTTTTTTTCTGGTTTGTCTTTTATCCAAGAGAAGTACTCCTTCGTCCAGTCCCGACAACCTCCCCTTCTGGAGAAAAAATTACTTTTTACTCGCTTTCGCGCGTTGCTCAGATGAAGGAACCCGGAAAGTTTTTTCTGGGAGAGGCGAATCGGCCGTACACTTTTTGCTTTACGAGCTGGCGAAAAATAAAAAATTTTGAGATTGAGTTTGGTTCCTTTAAAGGGGATTATTCTTTTGATTTTACTCTCTTCGACCAAAGAGTTTTCGAGGGAAAAACAATCAAAGAAATAAAAACTTTTGTTTATCCTTCTCCACCTCTTTACCGATTCAAGAATGTCAACCTTTACCAGATAACTATTTATCTAGAAAATCTCTCAGAGGTCGATACAGCTCAGAATCCCTATTTTTTTTCCATTCTGCCTGTTAGTTGAACATCTCAAATTTTTTAATTCCCTTTTTATGAAGCTTAAATTTAACCAGCGTCTTTAGGATGGAAAGCCCGTAGATCACACTGCGCCAGAACCCAATTTGGGAGGCTTCTTTAAAGTAACGCGTTGCGATGGGAATTTCCTTTATCCTCATATTGTGGGTGACTCCCTGAGCGATAACTTCTGAATCAAAGACAAAATCATCGGAATTTTTTTCGAACTTCACTGTTTCTAAATATTTTCTGGAATAAGCTCTTAGGCCAGAGTGGTACTCTGTTAAATACATGTAAAAGACAGCATTTTCCATGGCTGTGAGAAAAATATTAGCCAGGTATTTCCACTTGGGCATTCCCCCTTCTAAAGGCCTGCCTCCTAACATCCTCGAGCCAAAAACTGCATCACATTCTTCATTCAGCAAGGGAGTAATGAGCTGGGGAACAACTTTTGGGTCATACTGATGGTCAGGATGAATCATAATTATGATCTCACCTCCGAGCTTGAGAGCTTCAGAAAAGCAGGTTTTTTGATTGGCTCCATAGCCTTTATTTTTTTGATGAACAAAGACCCTTAGCCCTAACCTCTTTGCTAATTCCACAGTCCTATCCTGACTGCAGTCATCTGTGAGGATGACTTCATCGACCAAATCCTTTGGAATATCATTAAAAGTTCTCTCCAACGTTTTTTCGGCATTGTAAGCAGGCATGACCACGATAACTCTCTTTCTTCCTTTATTCATCTCTACACTATCTTGTGTCCCAACTTATACCACATTTTTCTGTCAAGAAAAAACTAAAACTTGGAATTCTCTTTTTTCTGTGAAAGAAACAAAACATAATAACTTTCTGACTAATAAAATGGGATCAGGCTGGGTGATGAGAAATGCCCTGTAGACGGCTGAGCGTCCCTTCGGGGGTCAGGCCTTGTCATAAGGAAGTGCTATTCTCGTGGGCATAATCATTTCTCTCCCTAATGGCAAGGCCTGACCCCGGAGAGCGAAGCCTGAAGCGGAGCGCACTTTGCCTCGCTGGGGAAAAGAAGCGTGCTTTCGATTCACCCAGCCTGATCCCTACTACTTTATATCCATCTAGGAAAATTGGAAACTTTGACTTGCTTGACATAGTCCTTTAAGTTTACTATTACTCAAGACGATGAAAAGGAAAAAGACTCTCTTTATCCTTTTTTCTTTCTTTCTTTTTTCAATTGGCCTTGCCTTTTTTCTAAACATTTGTATCGCCTCTTCTCATTTCACAAAACTGGAGCATTCCCTCCGAATCGATCCCTTTCTATTTTCTCTTTCTCTGGTGGCAGTCTTTTTTCTCCTCATTTTTGGATGGATTTTCTTAGCTAGAATAGAAACAAATTTCTTTGCCGGCGATAAGGTCACAGCACTCTGGCAAGGTTTTCTCGCCTCAACCCCCCTCTTCTTTTTCCTTCTCTCTCCTTTTCTTCTCCAGCACTACTTGACAAGAGATGACTTCAGAACCCGGCTGAGCGTCCTGGCTGTGCTCATCTTTCTTGCCATCATTTATCTTAAGCTTATTGAATGGAATAAAATTTTCAACACCAGCTTCTCTTTTTTTAAAAAATGGGAAGCCAAGCTGAGTGCTTTATCGCTTCGAAAAAAGCTGGTGATTCTTTTTTTTCTGGCATTCATAATCTACAACATCTCCACTTTTGTCATTGTTTCCAAAGGCATAACCTTCTCTGGAGATGAGCCCAATTATCTTCTCACCACCCACAGCCTGCTCAAAGACAAAGATATCAACCTCGCCAACAATTATGCCCAGAAAGATTATTTCTCCTTTTATTCCAGGGAAGAGAATCCCCGTCTTAAACTGGGTATTTATGGCCGCTACGGCCGAAAAGGAAAAGGCTACATCTATCCCATAAATCTCCCAGGAATTTCGGTCCTGATGCTTCCTTTTTACTGGCTAAGCCAATTTTTTAAGGGAAAAGCGCTCACTTTTATTCTCAAGGGAAGCCTCTCTATCTGGGCAGCTCTCGTTGGACTCCAGCTTTATCTTTTCTCGAAAGAGCGCTGGCAAAAGGAAAAGATCTCTCTCGCCCTCTGGTTTTTATACTCCTTCAGCTCGCCTGTTCTTTTTTATGCCATTCATCTCTACCCTGAAATTCCTGTGGCTCTTTTTTCTTTCTTCATCTACAGGAAAATCTCTTCCAAATCCCCCCTCTCCCTCTTCCATTATCTTTTTCTCGGCTTCCTTCTTTCGACATTTTTCTGGTTTGGGCTCAAGTACAACTTCATCTTCTGGACTCTTCTCCTAGTCTCTCTCTATTTCCTTTTAAAATACCACAGAGCACGATCAAAAATTTTCATCTTCTTGGCTTTTCCTCTCCTCTCATTTTTCCTCTTTTATTACTTCGTCTACAACCTTTATGGAACCTTTTCTCCCTTTTCTATTTATGAGGGAGTGATGACACCTGAACAGATGCAAGCTTTCAAAGAAGGAGTGCTTGGCCTCCCGCTGTTATCAAGGATAGAAACCTTTCTTGACTATTTTATCGATCAAAAAGACGGGCTTCTTCTCTATTCTCCTTTTTATCTCTTTACTTTTCTCGGCCTTGTGGAAATTTTTCGAAGGGCAAAAAGAGAGTTTTTCATCCTGCTCTTCATCTCGTTGCCTTATCTTTTGAATTATGCCTTCTTTACCCACCGCCAGGGCTACTGTCCTCAAGCCCGCATCTTGACTCCGATTTCCTGGATAGGAGCCATCGCCATCGGCTACTTTATCGTGTACAATCAGAAAAGACTTTATTCTTTTCTCTTCTGGTTCTTCAGCCTGGCGAGTCTTGCAGTCACAAGCCTTCTCCTCCTAAATCCCAAGTTTCTTTATCAACCGACAACTCACGAATTCACTTCCCGAGCAGGGGAGCTTTTTGTTTACCTCAGTAACCTCCATTTCTTTTTGCCTCCCTTACTCCCCTCTTTTATTAAAATCAAAAACGTGGGATATCTTCCGAATTACTTTTGGATTCTCGCCATCGCGATCTTTGTTTCGGCCTACATACTTCTTAAAGGAAAAATGGCTCTGAAACATGGCTCTCATTTCTGCTTTGCCTTTTTTCTGCTCGCTGGCTGCCTTTACCTCCGCGTCCTTTACCCGCAGAGTGTGCCCTATCCTATCCAAACAGTTTATTACTCTCCTCAGAAAGCTATGGGCTTTTACCTTTTTCCCATGGGAGAGGGAGTGGTCATAAAACAAACAGGAGAATTATACCTTCATCGCCAGAAATCCTACAAAATACTCTTTAGCTCAAGGACAAAATTGGAAAAAATCAAACTGACTTTTGGCTCGGAGAATGGGGAGTATGAGGTGAAAATGACTTTCTTTGATTTCGTTCTCTTCGAAGGGAAGACATCTTACGAAAGGAAGGAATTAGTTTTAACCCCTGAGACTCATTATCCCCTTAAAGCTCTCTTCCTCTATGAAATTAACCTTTCTCTCAAGAAGCGCTCTTCTGAATCCATGCTCATTGAGCCTTATTATTTCTTTGTTACTCCCTTAAAAGATTAGCGGCGGGGATAGGCATCCAAATCTAGGCTAAAAGAAATCTTTTTCTGCTTTTTCAATTTCTCAAGAGCCAACGCTCCGACCATAGCTGCATTATCTGTGCACAAATGGGGAGAGGGAACAGAAGAGCTCAAGCCATGTTTCTGGGCAAACTCGGAAAAATTCTTTCTCAACCTCTTGTTCCTGGCCACTCCTCCACAGAGAACCAAAGCTTTTGGCCTAAAGATAGAAACAGCCTGTGCCATGTTATCGAGCAGGGCCCTAATGATCGCTTTCTCGAAGCTCGCCAGAAAATCGAAAATTTGAGGACGATGCTTTGTGATTTTATTCTCTTTAATTAGCTTTATGGCGGCCGTTTTGAGCCCGCTGAAGCTGAAGTCAAGGCTTTGATCTTTCATCCGAGGTGAAGCAAAAGTGAAGCTCTGCGGATTCCCTCGCTCAGCCAGTTTCTCAATAATGGGGCCACCAGGGTAGCCCAGTTCAAGAAATTTTGCTATCTTGTCTAGAGCTTCTCCAGCCGCATCATCTCTTGTTTTCCCCACAATCTCATATTTGAGCTTCTTTTCCATAAAGAATAAGGAAGTGTGTCCACCCGAGACAACAAGAGCCAGCACGGGAAAAGGAATGTTTCTATCTTCAAGAAATGCTGATTCAATGTGGGCTTCAAGATGATCTATCCCGACAAGGGGCTTCCCAAAATAATAAGCCAGACCTTTGGCAAAAGAAAGCCCAACAAGGAGTGATCCTATCAAGCCTGGACCCTGGGTGACTGCGTAAGCATCGATCTTCTCGATCTTGAGCTTGGCGCGGCGCAAACACTCCTCCAAAATCAAGTCAATGGATCGCAGGTGCTGCCGCGAAGCAAGCTCTGGAACAATCCCTCCGAAAGGGGCATGAATCTCATCTTGGGATAAGACTACAGAGCTAAGAACAGTTAAATCATCACGGACGACTGCGGCTGCTGTTTCATCGCAGGAAGTTTCGATGGCTAAAATATGCTTGGGTTCCACTCTCTCGATCTGGCCTCTAGGATTTCCTATCTCTTTTTTTTCTAAGCGCTTCTAAGCTCTTCTCGTAAGGAGGGCGGGCAATTCCTTTCTCAGTGATTATGGCTTGGATGTACTTGGCTGGAGTAAGATCAAAGGCAGGATTTCTAACTTTCACATGGGGAAGTGTGAGACAGCGATTTCCGATTCTTCTGACTTCCTCGGGATCTCTTTCTTCTATAGGAATTTCGTTGCCTGCTGCAAGTTCAAAATCTATGGTGTTCATTGGAGCAGCCACATAGAAGGGAAGGCTATGCTCCTTGGCCAGGACAGCCAGAGAATATGTCCCGATCTTGTTGGCTGCATCTCCGTTTCTGGCAATTCTATCAGCTCCTGTCATCACAAGATTAATCTCTCCTTTTTGCATCAGCCAGCCGGCCATGCTGTCTGTTATCAACACGACCGGAATCCCTTGTTTATCCAGCTCCCAGCAGGTCAGCCGCGCTCCCTGAAGATATGGCCTTGTTTCGTCCACATAGACATCGATCTTTTTCCCCTCGCGGAAGGCGGCACGGATTATTCCCAGGGCAGTTCCATAACCAGCTGTGGCCAGCTCGCCGGCATTGCAGTGGGTGAGGATAGTGTCTCTCTCTCTTATCAACTTTTTCCCGAAAAGGGCAATTTTCTTGTTTGTTTCGATATCTTCTTTTTCAATTGCCCGGGCTTCGCGGATTGATAATTTTCTGAGCTTGGCGAGACTCAAATTCTTGCTTCTTTGATAAACATCCCTCATCCTCTCTAGTGCCCAGAAAAGGTTGCGGCCAGTAGGCCGTGTGGCTTCTAGCCGGCGCATGATTTTTGCGAATTCTCTGTCCAGGTTATCCTTTTTCTTGACCTTTAAGATGCCCAGAGCTACACCAAAGGCAGCCGCCACGCCAATGGCCGGAGCCCCACGGATGACCATCTTCTCAATGGCTCGAGCGACATCCTCATGATCTCTGCATTCCACATAGACTTCCTCCTTAGGCAGTTTTCTCTGGTCAATCATGATAACTTTGTCCCCAGACCAGGCAATCGTTGGCAGCATGTCTATTTAATAAGGTAATAAAGGCTAAATGTCAAAACTTTTACTTTATCTGGAGGAGAGCGAGGAAGGCTTCCTGGGGGATCTCAACCTGCCCGACAACTTTCATCCTTTTTTTGCCTGCTTTCTGTTTATCCAAAAGCTTCATCTTACGAGTGTAATCTCCCCCATAGAGTTTGGCCAAGACATCTTTGCGAAAAGGCTTGATTGTTTCCCGGGCGATTACCCGTTTTCCGATTGTCGCTTGAAGCGCAACTTCAAATTGCTGGCGAGGAATGATTCTTCTCATCCGCTCGACAAGAAATTTGCCCACAGCATAGGCTTTATCCTGATGGACAATCAGGGAAAGAGCATCAACCTCTTCTCTATTGACCAGAATATCCAGCTTGACCAGAGGAGCTTCTTTATAGCCCACAAATTCATAATCCATGGAAGCATAGCCCTGGGAAACTGACTTCAACTGATTGTAGAAATCAAAGACAAGTTCATTCAAGGGAAGAAGATAAGTCAAAAGAATGCGCTGGGAGCTGATATACTCCAGCCTCTTCTGCTCTCCTCTCCTTGCTTCCAGTAGGTTGAGCACTGCGCCGAGATATTTTTCTGGAGTTAAAATTAGAGCCTCAATGACTGGTTCTTCTATCTTTTTTATTTCATGAGGCGGGGGCAATTGAGATGGATTGTGAATCTCTCTCGCTTCGTCGTTTTTTCCTATGAATCGGAAACTCACGCTCGGAGCAGTGGTGATGAGAGTCAGGTCGAACTCTCTCTCTAATCTCTCCTGGATAATTTCCCTGTGGAGAAGGCCTAAAAATCCGCACCTGAATCCAATTCCAAGAGCTGGCGAATTTTCTGGCTCATAGTGAAAGGAGGAGTCATTGAGCCTCAGCTTTTCCAGAGCATCCCTCAAATCCTCGATACCGCTTTCCCCAGCCGGAAACATGCCGCAGAAAACCATAGACTTGGCTTCTTTAAAACCACGCAATGCGCACGAGGCGGGCCTGTTTTTTTCTGTGACGGTGTCTCCAATTCGGGCATGGCTCAATTTTTTGATGCCAGCGATCATGTATCCAACTTCTCCAGCAGACAAGCGCTCCACTTTAACTGGCTTGGGAGTCAAGAAGCCAAGTTCTTCCACCTCATAGGTGGCCGCAGTTGCCATCAGCTCAATTTTATCGCCTCTTCGAATTGCTCCATCAAAAACCCTGACCAGGACAACAACACCACGATAGGAATCAAACCAGGAATCAAAAAGCAAAGCCCGCAGCGGCGCATTTTCATCGCCACGAGGAGAAGGTATTCGCTCCACTATGCTCTCCAATACTTTATCAATGCCAATTCCTTTTTTTGCGCTGACCAAAATTGCCTCTTCCCGCTTGAGGCCGATAATATTCTCCATCTGTTCAAGGGTTTGCTCTGGATCAGCCTGGCTGAGATCAATCTTGTTGATGACAGGGATGAGGACAAGGTCATTCTGGAGGGCCAAATAGGTATTGGCCAGGGTCTGAGCCTCCACTCCTTGGGAAGCATCGATGACTAAAAGTGCACCCTCACAGGCAGCCAAGCTTCGGGAGACTTCATAAGCGAAATCCACATGGCCAGGTGTATCAATCAGATTGAGGATGTATTCTTCGCCAGCCCTGCTTTTATAGCGAAGCCTTGCTGTCTGGGCTTTTATGGTTATTCCCCTCTCACGCTCAAGGTCCATGGTGTCTAGGACCTGCTCCTTTAATTCTCGAGGAGAAAGAGCGCCAGTTATCTCTATGAAGCGGTCAGCCAAAGTCGACTTCCCATGGTCAATATGAGCGATGATCGAGAAATTCCGAATCTTCTTCATTGGGGTCAGACTTTTAAAACTTTTATTATTTTATCAAGAGATTCAGAGACAAGTTGAATTCTGGTGCGCCTAAATAGCGTTGGTCAGTGACTTCATAAAACTGATCCTGATGGCCCCTTGAGAGGACATGGTAAAAAGCACCGGGAAATTCAATTCTTTGTTTTCGTGCCATCCCTTTTTTAGCTAAGAATAATGACAAAAATAGGAGATTTAGTCAAATAATAAAACTTTTAAAAATCTGACCTCGACTTGACTTTTCAAGATAAGTAAAGTAAGGTTTCAAATGGAGGCTTAAATGTTTTTCTTAGGACCTGTCGGACCGACAGAACTGCTTCTCATTCTCTTGATTGTTGTCATCATCTTTGGCGCTCGTAGACTTCCAGAACTTGGAAAATCCTTAGGAGAGGGCATAAAGAACTTTCGAAAATCCTTGAGCTCTTCTAAAGATAAAGACAAGGATCTTCCTGAAAAGCCCGAGCATCCTACTAAGGAAGAATGAGACGGATTATTGAAAAGCTTGCTCAAGAGCGCAAGGAGAAAGAAGAAGAGTTTTCTCGGAAAATCAAAGAATTAAAGGAAAAAAGCCAAGAGGATGTTGCCGGAAAAAGTTCTGTCCGTCTTGAGCATCTTTTCTCTCGTCTCGAAGAGATCTTAAAATCTGAAGAAAGGCCTCAAGAAAAGAAAAGACGCTTCTTTCCTTCTCCCTCCAAAACTGCAAAAACTGAACCCTCCCAGCAACTTTTCAACGAGCAGGTTCTTCTCATCCTCTCTGAATTCCAGAATATCTTGACCCAAAACCTCAACCAGACTAAAGAGCTCTTCTCCTCGATTACAGACCTCTTGGAGCTCAATGCATCCTTGGCAGATGCCAGGGATAGGGAATGGGATGCTCTTGGCTCAAACCATGTGGGCATGATTTTTAAGAGCATGGAATGGAGGGTGGAGAAGCTCAGAGCAGAATACGAGGATACGAAGCTCCTGATGAAAAAATTTTTGCTCCTCAAGGAAAAATTGAATCACCTCCTTGCTACGTTGGAAAAGAAAAAAGCTCCTTTACCCCGTCTGGTCAAAGAAATCCTTATGCCTCTTGAAGACTGGCGATACGCAGGTTTTGAAAACAGGTTCAGAGGCGACTCAGAAGAGGTCAAGAAACAGCAAGCAAGTTACCTCTCTTATTTTAAAAAAGGAGGAAGAGTCTTGGATTTGGGCTGTGGCCGTGGCGAATTCATGGAGCTTCTCAAGGAAAACGGAATAGAAGCCATGGGCTTTGACATCAACGAAGAGATGATAGACATCTGCCTGGATAAAGGCCTCCCCTGCCAGAAAGGCGATATCCTGGAGAAGTTGGCTGAATGCAAAGATGGCTCTTTCTCAGGAATATTTTCCTCACAGGTCATAGAGCATCTGCCTCCGGCCTACCTGAGGAGAATGGTTGAGCTCTGCTACTTCAAGCTAGATCCATCTGGAGTCATTGTCCTTGAAACTATAAATCCGACATCTGTCTTCGCTCTTGTCCAGATTTATTATTTGGACCTTTCCCATCAAAAACCTGTTCATCCTCAAGCCCTTAAGTTCTTGCTGGAAAGCGCGGGCTTTGAAGAAGTGGAGATAAAATACTCTTCTCCATTAGAAGAAGAAAGGCTTCAAAATTTGCCAGGTGCTAATGAGTCCGCCTCCATCTTGAACCGCAATATCGACCATCTGAATGAACTCCTTTATGCCTCGCCAAATTATGCGGCCATCGCCAAAAAAATCTGAAAATGTCTCTCTATGCCGGGTTTGATTTAGGAGGAACCAAGCTTAAATACGGCCTGATCGATGAGCGAGGAAGACTTGTCTTCAAAGATAAAGCCGCAAGCCCTGCCTCGATAGATGAATTGCTCGACCTCATCAAAGCAACCTGGGAAAAGATGAAAAGTCGAGAAAAGAAAAAAATCGAGGCCATCGGGTTTGGTTTTGCTGGATTTTTCAGCCTCAAGGAACAAAAAATTTTGCAATCTCCCAATTACCCTTCACTCGATAATTTTGACCTTTTCCCTTCCATTTCCCAATTCATCGAAGTCCCATTCTGGCTGGACAATGATGCCAATATGGCTGCCTTTGGAGAATGGAAATGCGGGGCGGGACGAGGTGTTTCGAGCATGATCTTGCTCACTATCGGCACGGGCATCGGTTCGGGGATAATTCTCGAAGGGAAGCTATGGCATGGGAAATGCGGCTTTGCTGGCGAGCTTGGCCACATAACAGTCAATCCGGACGGGGAAAAATGCAAATGCGGAAACCAAGGTTGCTTGGAAGCAGAAGCTGCAGCCCCGAAGATTGTCAAGAACTATAACGCCTTGAGAAAATCCAATGAAAATATTTCCGCAGAGGAAATCTTTCGCAGAGCAAAAAATGGAGATAAGGCTGCGCGTCAGAGTTTTGCCCAGGCAGGTCGCTTTCTCGGCATCGGGCTCAGCATTGCCATAAGTTTTCTCAATCCAGAGAAAATAATCCTTGGCGGCGGAGCGATGACAACTGGCGACTATATTCTTCCCGAAGCTCTAGCTGAGGCCCGAAAAAGGTCAGTCAAGCCTGCCTTTGAATGCTGTTCGATCGAAAAAGCCCGGCTCGGCAATGATGCCGGTTTTATCGGCTCTGCTTTCTGGGCCAAAGAACAAGTATCGAAGATAGGCGTCTAACTCCTCACTTCAATATTTTGGATTCCTCTCCCTCTTTTCTTTTAGCTTGGGAAAAATTCAAAAAATTGTATTTAATTCAATTTTTTGGATATAATAGCCTAAATATCAATTGACAAAATATCTCTAAGTATATCATTCTAAATAAAATAACTAAATGTTTTATATGCTTATGCACTTTACTCAAGTAGCTACAATATGTAGTATATCGGGGTATGGAAGATTACCCGAAAACTCTTATAGAATTTGAAAAGCGATTTTGCTCTGAAGAGGCTTGCCGAGATTATCTCTTTCAACTTCGGTGGCCAGATGGATTCGTATGCCCACGTTGTCAACATAAACAAGCTTGGAAAACAGATCGCGAATTGTACTATTGTACGAATTGTGGTCTTGAGACTTCGGTAACAGCTGGAACAATATTCCATGGCACTAGGAAGCCATTCCAGTGGTGGTTTCGCGCGATGTGGTATTTGACGAACCAGAAATATGGAGTTAGTGCCTTGGGTTTGCAACGCGCTTTGGGCCTGGGAAGTTACCATACCGCTTGGACATGGATGCATAAACTTCGATGGGCCATGGTTCGCCCTGGTCGTGACCAACTTTCGGGTATAGTTGAGGTAGATGAAACATACATCGGAGGAGGAAAACCAGGAAAACGAGGTCGGGGCGCTGCAGGCAAGGCTTTGGTTGTTATTGCTGCTCAATTGGATGACACTCGTATTGGCCGTATTCGACTTAAAAGTGTATCCGATGCATCTGGGAAAAGCTTGGAAAAGGCAGTAAAAGATGCCGTAACGCCAGGCAGTATCGTATGCACGGATGGATGGAATGGATATAACCGATTGGATTTTATTGGATATGCTCATGAAATAATCCGAGATGAGGCTGATGTAGGTGAAAACTTGTTGCCAAAGTGCAATATCGTAGCATCTTTGCTTAAACGTTGGTTGTTGGGGACACACCAGGGAGCGGTTCGCACCTCGCATCTGGACTATTATTTGGATGAATTTACTTTTCGCTTTAATCGCAGAACATCTATATCGCGAGGAAAACTCTTTTTCCGTCTTGTTCAACAAGCTGTAGCAATTGATCCAATCCATAAGAAAACTTAGTCTACTATATGTAGTAGGTACTTGAGTAAAGTGCATAAGCATAAAAAATTATTTCATTAAAAACACCATTCTTATGTGTTTTCCGGACCTTAGAAGCCCTCAAATTTTAAATATTTTTCATTTAAACTCTCAAGATAAGATGAAATTCAGCTCTATCGGAAAGTGAAATAAAAGGAAATAAAGTGAATTTAAGATACATATTTTCTGATTATATTGACTTTTAAAATATAAGAAATTTAGATATGAGCAGTTATAACGAATTGTAAAAAAATAACTTAATTCGATGCGAAATTCATTAGCAAATATTAAAAGTAAAAATAAAGAACTAAGTTATGAATAAAAAGGTGTTTGAAATACACCAATAAACTACCGAATTGCAGACATTAGAAATCATCTGAATGAGAACGAAAAAAAAGGATATTAAATTAATAGGAAGTAAAATGATAAATATGAGAGCATCTGAAAGGTTTGTAATCCCAATGGCCGCACTTTGGTACAAGAAAGGGAGATCTTTCTTCTCAAAAGGAGGATATGATGAAGAGTTTTACCCTATTATTAATATAAGCTGTGGTGGACTTCTGTTTTCAACCAATAATCCTCTCAGAATTAAAACCGAAGTTTTCCTAAAGATATTTTATCCAGGCGAGGAAGTTCTTTTTATCATTAAGGGGCGGGTAAGGAGGGTATCTACTTCCCCTGGGATAAGTTATAAATACATGATTGCAGTTAAATTTGATCCTTTTGGTGAAAAGAAGTGGCAAAATGATCCTTCGTGCCTTGAGAAAATAAAAAATTTGGAAAGGCTATTTTTAAAGAAGGAAGAGGAAGCCTTTGGGACATCATCCTAAAAATCAAATCTATTTTGGATTGCAGGCTCGTTTGGTATTTCGAAATTAGGTCTAAATAAGAGATGAAATATCACAAAAGAGAGGTGTGTTATATGATTCTGATGAAGTGGATGCTTGCTTAAAACTTTTTTAAGAGGAAAGGTTTAAATTTAAACTAAGAGAGGCAAAAAATATAGCTTGGTTCATCGGAATACGCAGAAGGAAATTCTCAATATTTTTATTGAAAATAATATAGTTAAAGAGGTAAAAAATTCTTGAAGGTAAAGATTATTTTTAATTCTTATTTAAGAAGGCATATCATGGCATTTTCAGAAGAAACTGTAAGAGAGGCATGGAAAAGAGCTGGAAGTAAATGTGAATGTAAAAGATTAATTCACAACCATTTGTATAATCGATGCAATAAGGAACTTGTTTTGGAAAATCGTGGCAGAGAAACGGGCAAAGGTGCCTGGGAAGCACACCACCGTAATAGTACAGGCGGAGACTCACTTTCTAACTGTGAGATCCTTTGCTGGACTTGCCATAAGACTACATCGAACTTTATCTTCCAATTGAAATATTTTTTTATCCCAAAATTCTCGATCTTGGATGAGAAAAATTTTAAAGGGAATTTTGAGTGTATTTTTAAGAGATTAAATTAAATGACAGATTTTTCAAAATTGAATGTAAATGAGGTATTGAAAGAAACTGCAATAGCTGAATATCAAAAAGCCATTGATTTTTTCTATGATCAACTAGTAAAACTGAACACTAATATTTTCATAATTAAAAAGATATATGAATTTCCTTTCGATATATTTTGTTCTCCTGAAGACAGAGTCTTTTTTTCTATGGCAATATGGAACTTTTACGAGAATGGTGTTTTGACAGTGACAAAACTAGCAACTGATCAGAAAGAAGATGTATACACCTTTCCTAAGTTTAAAAACTGGGTCTATAAACAGGTTAAAGCTAAGTATATATCAGACTTTAGAAACTAGTTGAAGAAATCAAGATTTGATTCAGAAACAAAGAGGATTTTGAAAAATGCCTAAGACTTTCGAGATAAGATGATTGCACATTTTAATAAAAATCTCTTGTTTAATATGGGAAAAGTAAAGAATATAAATATTAAAGAGTTAGAAAAATTAAAGGATAAACTTAATTTTATTTTAGATATACTCTCTTTCAATGTAGAGCATGAAGTGTTACCTCTTCCTTATAGTGAAAGTGTAATTCGCCCAAAGGGAGTTGAACATAGGTCTGATATAGATGCTATACTTGATTCCATTGCAAAAAATAGCGCAGTGCTTAATATGCCGGAAGGGTTGCCTGAGATGTGGAAATACACAAAAGAGAGTTATGATGAAGAAGGAATAAAAATAATTAACAAATATAGAAAGAAATTTAATCTTCCAGAAGTATAGAAATGGAAGAGATTGTAAGAATACTATAGATGATCAAATGAAAAATAATTCTTTTTCTTATTGAGGCGAGTGGAGGCCGGGCGCAAAAGGGCAGAGGAAGAAGAAAGAAAGTATATCCATGACCTGAAGTCTTTATCAAGAATGGCAGTGGGACTTATTGATCTTTCGCCTGAAGATGATATCCACCTGTTTATAGCCAAACAGCTCAAAGAGCTTCTTGGCAATTGTGTTATTGCCATGAATTCTTTCGACGAGACATCTAATCATTTTTGTATTCGCGCTGTCTTGGGAATTGGAAAACACGTGGACACTGTCTTTAAGTTGCTAGGGAGGCATCTAGTCGGGATGACAACCCCAATAAATAATGAAGCTAGAGCCGGCCTCACGAGCGGTAAGCTGGAGAAAGTTCCTGGAAGTTTGTACGAACTTTCGGTAGGAGCAATGCCAAGGGCTGTCTGCCATACGATTGAGAAATTGCTCAATTTGGGTGACATATATGCTATGGGCTTTGCCTGGAAAGGAAGACTCTTTGGCAGTGCCAATATCTGCCTCCATAAAGGAGCTGAACTCCAACATCCAAGTATAATAGAAACGTTTGTAAGACAGGCATCGGTGGCGCTCCAGCGCCGGCAGGCAGAAGAAGCGTTGCGAAAGGCTAAGGACGAATTAGAAATAAGGGTCAGGGAGCGAACTGCAGAGCTGGTAAAGGCCAATGAAGAGTTGCTACTTGAGATCAACGAGCGAAAGAAAGCAACGGATGAACTGAGCAAGGCATATACGGATTTAAAAAGGACACAGCAAGAGCTAATACAATCTGAAAAGCTGGCTGCTCTGGGTAGATTCTCATCAGGAATTACCCATGAGTTAAAAAATCCATTGGGGATAATTCTTGGCGGATTAGAATTTTTAGAGAGAAAATTATCTGAGGCCGACATAGATGTAAAAACAGCATTAGATAAAACTAGGAAAGCAACATTTCGAGCCAATGCCATTGTGAAGGGCGTATTAAAGCTTGCTAGGCCTTCTGAACTAAAAATTGAAAGGATAGGGCTAAATGATTTACTAAACGAGACTTTATCTTTATGGAAGTACAGTACTCCTTTAAACAAGATAAAAATCGAAACTCATTTCGCAAAAGAAGAACTGTTTATAGAAGTCGACAAGAATCAGATGCAGCAGGTTTTGTTTAATCTTTTGACGAATTCCATCGAAGCTATGCCTAGCGAGGGGGTTATTGTGATCAAGACATATAAAAGGACGAAGCCAGAATTAGCCCTTGATAAGTGCTTCTGTGTCATCGAGGTTATAGATTCAGGCGAGGGGATTTCAGAAGATAATTTAAAAAAACTCTTCGAGCCCTTTTTTACAACAAAAAGAGAGAAGATGGGGACAGGCCTTGGCTTATTTATGTCAAAGTTGATTGTCAATAACCATAAAGGCAATTTGGAGATGGAAAGTAAACGTGGAAAAAGAACCACGGCTAGAATTATTCTACCATCTGCCTAAAAGGAGGTGTAAGAAAATGAAGCAAAAAATCTTAATCATCGATGATGAAGAAGATTTTTGTTATTTCACAAAGGAAAATCTACAGCTCTTTGGGGATAATGAAGTTATTATTGCAACGTCTGGGAAAAAAGGAATACGGGCCGTCTGCAAGGAAAAGCCGGATATAATTCTCCTTGATATAGTGATGCCAGGAATGGACGGACTTGAAGTATTGAAAAGGTTAAAGCGAAATATGAAAACAATCCATATTCCGGTCATTATGCTCACCGCAAAAAATGAAGAGGAATCAAAAATGGAAGCCGCAGGTTTATATTCTGTATATTATCTCGTTAAGCCAGTTGAAACGAATTTTTTAAAATCAAAAATAGATCAAGTCTTAGCCATAACAAAATTGTCTTGAAATTCCCTCTGTTAGAGGTTACTAAACGCATAATTCCAGCTATGAGCTTAAAAATCTTTTCTCCATTTAGAATTAGAACTCCGGAAAAAAGGAAATAATGAATAAATTATCTGAAATCCGTATTTCACGAGGTAATTAAGACAATGGCGAAGATAAAGATAAAGGCATTATAGCCAAAGATATACAAAATATGCTTAAAGGCTTGGGAATGATATTTTGGCATAATTCTATTAGGAAAAGAAGCTATTAATATTAATTTACTCCCTTTATTTTAATCTTTATTGCAAATCTATATAACTCAAAGAATATCAGTACGTTCGAATTTTTTAAAACCCTGACCTGTTTTCTTGAGACATTTCTCCTGTTTGGGAAGAATCTATGGCCAGAGGCATTCAGAGAAGACCGTTCTCTAAAGGGTGCCCTTTCATTATTTCTGTGAACAAATTTGTTGAAAAATAAACAATTTCTTCTTTAATAAATTGATCTATTTGTATTTCTGGCATACTGCACAATTTTTAGAAAAAAAACTGCCGGCTGTTGTCAGCAAAAGGGGGGTAATGATGGGAGCTCTCTCCAGCCGGCAAAAGAGAGCTATAAATATTTTAGCACAAAAAATAATTTAATGCCCTGTAGCATCTTCTTCGGCAAGAACCACCGCCTTTGCGTAGCCGAGCCTTTCTGGGCAAAAAAGGGCACTATCTACATCCCGAAAGGAACACGCGGGCGTGTCATTGATGGCCAAACCCTCTACGGCTACGTTACGCTTGAGTTTTATTTAGGAAGGCGCAAAATCAGGGGGCGCTCGGTCGTGACGGATTACTCTATGTTTGTTGAGGATGTGGATTATACGAGCTAGCTTTTTCTTTTTTAAATGGGGCTAGTGATAAATTTGATGAATGATTTTGCCATATCAGTTGTTCGCGATGCAGAGAGCCCTGATCCCGTCATTGTGCCGTGCAAGGATTCTGTATTAACCAATCCTCTCGAGTATAAGTCCCTAAACAGCTGGTCATAAAAATCTCGCATGCCTCTGAGTTCTTGGAATGCTTGTGTGAGGATATCTGATAAACCCCCAAACTGAATATCCGGCCATTTCTTATTATTCTTTTCCATCCAGGCTTTGGGGTTATCAAAGAAAGTCAATATCCTTATATGCCACGGTGTCAGGGAATCAACATAATTAAGAAATATCATTTGCAAGTCTTCTTCGGGTGCCTCTGGCAGCGCAGCGTTGAGAACGGCGTTTCTCAGAGCTTCGAGCTTCTCCTTCTGATGGTTCCTTATTGCTGCCTGAGTCGCATGCATCACAGTTGTAATGAAGGAATCATTTCGTGAAAGATTCTCAATTTTAAATCCCTTCACCTTTTCCTCAAGTTTTTTTAGCCCTTCTGCTATTGATTCCATCCATTCATCCCTGCGTTTTGTCAGCGGAGGGGCAATGACAAGGTTAAATATTTCAGACGCCAGCGCTCCTCCAATAGGAATTGCTCCAATAACGCCTTTCGCCAGAGCATGACCGACATCACCTTTTGTTATTTTAGGTTTTTCTTCCATCTTTCACCTCCCTTAGATAACAATATAGCATATATCCTGAAAAACCAAAATATATTTTATTTCCCCCAATAAATTAATTACAATGAGAGAAGATGACTAATAGACAAGGATGGTTGTCTGTACGCTTTCCTGATTATCAACTCCAGTTGACTCTCTCTGGAAAGGGGGTTCTCTTCTTTCTGACTCCTTCCAGGCGGGTAAGTGCGGTAAGATGATTTCCTTCACTCTAGCCTGTTTTTTGAATCACTCCCTCTGCCATGGTAGGAGTCTACAGTCCTCGACATCCGGAGCGCACCGTTCTCTACCGGGTGCTTCTATGAAGCCGACTCGCTGGTCTGTCCCAAATGCGGCGGCCGGATGAAGATCATCGCTTTCATTACAGACTATTCCGTGGTCGATCGCATCATCGCCCATCTGAAGCTCCATGTTTTTTGCCGACGTCGCCCTGATGGCGACTGAGCAGAGCGTGGACAATTCTTGAGCAAATTGTGATGACGGGGAGCGGGAGTCTATCCTTATTGGACCGGCGTGAGAGGGTTTCTTGGCCCTGCCTGCGCTTCGGATGCCGCTTTTCGCGGTATTTGACAGCGCCGCCCGGCCGGTGATACAGTATCGGCATGGTTAGGAGGGGAGATTCATCGCCCAGAGCGGAAATTCACCGCGCCGCGGAAAAAGGAAAATCTTATCTTTTCGAAAGGAGTCAAACATATGCATAAAATACAATGTATTCTAATCCTGTTCTTGCTTTCACTGATGCATGGAGGCGTTGCTCACGCTCAATGGGTTCAAACAAACGGTCCAAATGGTGGTATGATAATTAGTCTTGCCGTGAGTGGCACGAATCTCTTTGCAGGGACTGGTGGTGGTGGTGTCTTTCTCTCAACGAATAACGGCGCAAACTGGACTGCGACCGGCTTGACGAGAGCCTGGGTTAACGCCCTTGCGGTGAGCGGCACGGATCTCTTTGCAGGGACTTACGGCGACGGCGTTTTTCTCTCCACCAACAATGGCACAAGCTGGTCTGCGGTCAATACCGGCTTGACGAACACAACTGTTTTCGCCCTTGCGGTGAGCGGTACGAATCTCTTTGCAGGGACTTACGGTAGTGGCGTTTTTCTCTCGACCAATAACGGCACAAGCTGGACCGCGGTCAACACGGGGCTGAAGAACACCGATGTCCGTGCCCTTGCGATGAGCGGTACGAATCTCTCTGCAGGGACTGAAGGCGGCGTTTTTCTTTCCACCAACAATGGCACAAGCTGGACTGCGGTCAATAGCGGCTTGACGAACCTTCGCGTCCACGCCCTTGCGGTGAGCGGTACGAATCTCTTTGCAGGGACTGGTCGCGGCGGCGTTTTTCTCTCGACCAACAACGGCACAAGCTGGACTGCGGTCAATAACGGCTTGACGAACACTGATGTCGGTGCCCTTGCGGTGAGTGGCACGAATCTCTTTGCAGGGACTTGTGGCGGTGGCGTTTTTCTTTCCACCAACAATGGCACAAGCTGGACTGCGGTCAATAACGGCTTGACGTACCTTCAGGTCCGTGCCCTTGCGGTGAGCCCCAACGGGGCAGGCGGCACAAATCTCTTTGCAGGAACTTACGGCGGCGGCGTTTTTCTTTCGACCAACAACGGCACAAGCTGGACTGTGGTCAATACCGGCTTGACGTCCACTTCTGTCCATGCCCTTGCGGTAAGCGGCACAAATCTCTTTGCAGGGATTGTAGACGGCGTTTTTCTCTCGACCAACAATGGCACAAACTGGACTGCGGTTAAAAACGGCTTACCGGATCTTTCTGTCCCTTCGGTTTCACCGAGCGGCACACACAGTTGGGTTTTCGCCCTTGCGGTAAGCGGCACAAATCTCTTTGCAGGGATTGTAGACGGCGTTTTTCTCTCGACCAACAACGGCACAAACTGGACTGCGGTCAATAACGGCTTGACGAACCTTCAGGTCCGTGCCCTTGCGGTGAGTGGCACGAATCTCTTTGCAGGGACTTGGGGCGGCGGCGTTTTTCTCTCGACCAACAACGGTACAAGCTGGACTGTGGTCAATACCGGCTTGACGAACCTTCAGGTCCGTGCCCTTGCGGTGAGTGGCACGAATCTTTTTGCAGGGACTTGGGGCGGCGGCGTTTTTCTCTCGACCAACAACGGCACAAACTGGACTGCGGTCAATAACGGCTTGACGAACCTTCAGGTCCGTGCCCTTGCGGTGAGTGCCACGAATCTCTTTGCAGGGACTTGGGGCGGCGGCGTTTTTCTCTCGACCAACAACGGCACAAACTGGACTGCGGTCAATAACGGCTTGACGAAAACAAATGTTTCCGCCCTTGCAGTGAGCGGTACGAATCTCTTTGCAGGGACTGAAGGCGGCGTTTTTCTCTCGACCAATAACGGCACAAACTGGACTGCGGTCAATAACGGCTTGACGAACACTGATGTCATTGCCTTTGCGATAAGTGGCACGAATCTTTTTGCAGGGACTTGGGGCGGCGGCGTTTGGAGGCGGCCGCTATAGAGAATCCCACAGATGTGGTAACTGCAACTAACAAACGGCCCGCCCGAACGACCGACTCAAAGCTCGGCGGTATTCGGTCAGTCGGGCGCTCGCTCACTGGATAGGCGAGGGAGTTTCAAAGATTGGCTTAATGCGCCACATGACAGTAACCCAGCGTCACTCTGAAAAGCGTTTTTTCGGAGGTTCATAGCGAACCTCGTTCAGTACATCCTGTTCGTCATAGGCTCTCCGTCGCAGGGAGTAAAACGTAATACGCTTTTTGGCGAATGACAGCTCCGCTCGAACCAACCGATGAGCCCAACGAGGGGAAACCGGGAACCAGGCCCCGAGCATCGACACGCGTCCCTGTTCATCTGTTCTTCGGAGATAGATAATCCGTCCTTGGAGCGGCGCTTGGAGGTTCATCTGCCAAGTGGGTGGCCAAGGCCGTCGCTCCGGCGACGCATCGCGACGGGCTCGATTGCGGTAGTTGAGAGCGTCCACAAAAGCATCCGAACGTTCCCGCAGTTGCGGGTAGCCGGCATGTTCGAACCGGTGCCAGACCTTCGCCTGCCAGCGGCCGTTATAGTTCTCGATGGCAGCCTGAAATCCCGTCTCTTGGGGAGGAGCAAACACCGGCACCACATCCAAGCCCAAACACAGCCGGATGACCCGCCCGAAGCTGTCCGGCCAGTGGTGCGTGCCCTGAAAAATCGTGTCGTTGTCGAACTGGGCGTAATCCGGAGGCCCCACCCGCTGCCAATGCTCAATGATGCATTTTACGGCCATTTTTGCAGTGATAAGGGAAGCCGGCCATGATCCGCAGAGGCCGCCGAGCAGACTGCTGACGTTTAGAACTTCCACCTCGAATCCGCCCCGGATGATCAATCCTTCGACGATGTCGAAACTGTCGAGTTCAGCTAACCCCGAAACCACATCGGGCAGATACCAGCCCTTCGGAGGGGCCGGATGTCGGGTCCGTCTCCGACCATCCAAAGCTCCCCGCCGCGCGAGGATGCGTCCGATCGTCCGAACGGTCGGCGGAGGGATCGTTCCCTCGTCCACCAGGGTCCTGTGGATGGCTTCGGCGCCATACTCACCGAGAGCACTGTCCGTCTTCAAACTCGTCCGCAAAGCTAGAACTCGATCTTCGAGGAAAGCGGGAGTCCGATGGGGAGATCGACGGCATCCCGCAGGACGATCCGTCCAATCCACTCGGGACAGGCGTTGTCCTTGAGCTCGGCGGACCCAGTGCTGCACGGTGTTGAGACTCACATGAAAACGACGGGCTACCGAGCGCATCGGAGTGCCGTGGCGCACCGCCGAGACCATCATCTGCCGTCGTTGCTCCCGAGGGTTTTTTTAGGCATGTTCATCCTTTTGATTAAAGCCGTTTTCCACCATTATACTGACCTCCGATTACTGTCACTTGGCCTAATAACACCTAAGAGCATCTTTTATTGGATATCTTTTCTATCACGATTTTGCAAAGCATTTTGCGATTATTCACCGGCTTGGTCAATAAATAAGCTTTTTTTCAAGTCTCTTCATGGCTTAAATTTTGTTTTTCTAGCATTTCCTTGGTCAACTCTTATAAGCCCTTCACAAGCATATCTTGCAACACGAGCTTTGTCATAGCAAAGAAAGTCCTCACGAATGAAGACATAATGGAAACCCTCAAATAGCGATATCCCGGAATAGAAGAACAAAAAGAGACCGCTGCAAAATTCGGCAATTTTTTTGAAGGCTTACTTACTAAAAAGTTGAGATTTAAATATATAAAGCAATTTCGATAATTGTTCGAGTCCTCTCTCCCCGATTATTATTCTTGGTTTAAAAATTATTTTGCCCTGTAAAATTAATTTTTTGTTTATCAGTTATGTGCTGAAATGCCTATTATGTTTAATATTCGTTGCAAAATCGTTGCAAAGATTTATACTAAAAGTAAAGCCATTGTTTACTTTAGGCTAATAGAAAATTTTTTATTTTTCCTCTCTTCCAGAAACCAATCAAAAATATAAACCACAAGGTGATTTAAACTAAGGCCATTCTGCTCGGCTATCTTTACCAAATTAGATCTTAAATATTTTTTGCTCTCTGGCAGCCTTATCGCAAAATCAAAGGACCTTTGTTTTTTTCTTTCCATGGTTCTCCTTTTCTTTTCTTTTTTTAAAGAGAAAGTTTGCCAAACGAATAAGCAATATCGGGCTCAATACCTTTTATTCTTAAATAAGTTTCCAATTTCTTTCTTTTCCAACGTTCTTTTAACCATAAAGAAATAAAGGTAATAAAAGTAAAGAAAAATACATAACACAAAAATTCTTTCCAACTTGTATATGTCCACTCAAGAGTTTCATCATCGAAGTGCCAACCTGGAAAAATAACAACAGCGTTTAAAACATAGCCAATTACCATTAAGCCTAAAAAACTAAAAATCAAAATACCTAAAATCTTTTTAATCATTTTTTTCCTCTTTTTATTTTCTATAAAAGCTCTCAGGATAACAAGCCTCCCCATGGCTTTGGATATAATCTAAGACCGCTTGCTTTGTCCAAGAGCTAGGCAACCATCTGATCTGCTTAACCTCAGCCCAAGAGTAGCCATGCTTCAACATAGTATAGCAGATTGTAACCTCCATCATCATTCCATCAGGAATAGCAATCAAAGGAATTAGCAGCTTATTTTCTTCTTCTTTGTAGATAGGCTTTAAGACTTGCGCCAAGACATACTGAGGCTTTGGCTTCTCAATCACCTGAGCTCCTCCATTGTTCTTGACCGCTAGAATGTGATGACATTCGTTTCTGTGAAAAATCCAGATCGGGCAGCTACATCCATAGCTACCGTTTTTGTCTATGGCTACGGTCCAGAATCCATCCCCGGAAGACTTAGGAATCTTCCACCTTTTAACCCATCTGTCAGACATTTTAAGTTCTCCTTCCAGAATGAGGTAAATTCTTTTTCGGGATTTCCCAAGCTTGAGATCCTAGGCTTTCAATTTCAGCTTGAGAAAAATATCCCCATTCTTCCTCAAAGCCTTGAACAAGGCCAAACCAAATAGTGTCGGGAGTCCCTTTTCCTTTTCCGAGGTCACTTAATTGTTCCCCTTGCTTTTCAGTAGCGAACCAATACCATCCGCTGAAAGACTCCCATCCTTTCAAAACCTTTTTCCCATCAATGAATAAATGTTCGCCATTAGTTTTAAACATTGCCATTTAATAGCTCCTTTATTTTTATGGATTTATTAATTTTCCCCCCATGTCCTCATCATCAATTGCATCCAGGCAATAATCAATTGTCTCTCCTTCTAAAAACTTCTTACCCCAAGCAGTCAATTCTCCTTGCTTAATTTTTTCAACAGCCTCTCCAACGGTCTCCGCTTCAACTTCATAGAGGTAAACAACCGTTTCTTTCTCTAATGATGAAATTTTAAATAAAGACATTTTAAAACCTCCTTTTATTTTTCTTTACTTACTTTGCTTTTGTTTTAAATTATCTAAAAATCCTACTTTGTTTTCACTTTTGCCCCTTGCTTTCAATGCCCTTGCTTTCGCCCACTCTCTTACTGTATAAATAAAACAATCTTCGCCTTTATACTTTCTTAAGTCTTGCTTATCAACTGTATCAATATCATAGTCAATCACTATCGGCTTATAACCTTTGAGAATCCCATGGACAGCGACAACTAACCCTCCCCAAACAAAAATTTTAATTTCTTTAGGTATCATATATGACCTCCTTATTTAAAATAAATTTAATTGACCTAATTCTCTTTTCTTAAAATCTTTTTTGCCTCTATCACCAGGACCATAACAAGCCAAGCATAATCTTTTCAGTTTTTTATGCTGCACAACGGTAACAACATCTTTGCTTGCTCCACACTCCTGGCAGGATCTAGAAAGATATGATGGATGAATAATACTTTTGGAATTTTCTTCAACCCATTGCTTTGCAAGATCTTTCTTTTGTCTTTTCTTTTCCCTTTCTGACCTTCGGATCTCTTTCTCTCTTTTCTTTTGCTCTATTCTATCCTTTCTTAATTCCCGATCTCTTTCCCTTTGGATGGTCTCTGGCTTTTTGTGCCTTCCCAATTATGCCTCCTCTCTCTTTTCAAACTTCTCTGGCTTTAGTCTTTTGATTATTTTCTCTGCTGCAGAAAGGATTTTTAAGCTGGAATTTGAGATCTTAGTTTTATCTCCTCGCCAATTGCTGATGTAATACTTCGAGCCTTCGTTCTCTATCTCGAGACATGAACAAACAAGGTAAGCTGTAGCCTCAGCTTCGAGCTCTCGAATGTCCGCAGACAAATCTTTTTTTCCATGGTCACAAAGGATATGGGCTATTTCATGGACAGCAGCACAAACCATTTGAGCAGGATTATCTCTTTGAGAAATTTTGATTGAAGTTTTGCAATCTGTCGAACCATCTTCTAACCCGTTTGAGATCTTGAATTGAAATTCAGGAAAAGCTTTTTCTATTTCTTCAATACTAATATTTCCATTTCCTTTGATATACTGATTTCCTATATTAAGGGGCTCTCCATCAGTTTGGGAAATGTCGAATACGAAAACAGGGAAAAAGAAAGTCAAACTCTTTTCCTCGGTTTCCTCCACTTCCCCGGTCTCATCATTCTTCTTTTCTTTCTTGATGGATTTAAAACCTGGGGCCATTATCCAGATTGCTTTCTCTCCCTTCTTGACATGCCTTTTATTTTTCTTCCATTGATTGAATCCAGCGCAGATTGTTGATTCAGATTTCTGAGCCCAGATCAGTAACAAGTTATGGAAACTATAAACATGAAAGCCATTTCTCCAGCGGTCCGCAAATTCCCGAATCTTTTCAGGGTCAGTTACAAGCTCAGAGGATAATTGTTTAAGTTTGGATAACAGATATTCTTTTTTATCTTTTGTCTCTTCCATAAAATAAACCTCCTATTTAAACAAAGGTTTATCAATGAAGTCTTTATCGCCAATAGAATAATATCCCTTAGTCCCCACAATGATAAAATCTGTGACAGGGATGCCTAAAAGATTGCCAGCCTTAACAAGCATTTTGGAAGTTTCAACATCAGCCTGGGAGGGCTCGGGGTTTCCGCTCGGGTGATTGTGAACACAAATAATAGAACAACTTGAATTGACAATTGCCTTCTTAAATATTTCCCTGGGGTGGATAGTGCAGCCGTCAAGAGTCCCCATAAATACAAGCTCTTTCTCTATGATCTCAAGCTTCGTGTTAAGGTGAAGAACCCAGAAGGTTTCGCGATCAGCCCGAGCCTCGTGATACATCATGTCATACACATCTTTAGAGGATTTGACCGCTAATCCAGAAGCCTCTTTAATCTGTAATAACTTTAAATCCATTTTATTTATTCCATCTAAAAAGTGATTTGTATTGTTTAGAAGTTAGAGTGCCGTTGTGATCTACAAACCACGATCTTAAACTTAAGATGAAGGAGTTGTTTGAATTCGCGAGTCTAATAACTATCTTGCGAAAAGTGAAGTCGTCAAAATATCTATAATGCCAATCAACAGGCAGCCAGTCGGGAAAATCTACATCTCCGCAAGTCCAGCGTTTGTCTTGGTAAAGCCTATAATCATCAAGGGCAATATTAAAATAAGCGAGCTCCTCAGGATTAAAATCCTGTGGCTTGTCTTCATCGAAGAATTTAAAAATAGGCTGCGTATAATGACAGCAGTTAGGCTTATGATCGAACAAGCATTTCCTTTTCATTGTCCCTTTGCCTCTCTCTAATTTAAGTATAACATGAGATTACTAGATGTAAATATAGTTATGGAAAATAAGTAAAGATAATTTAAGATAATAGTTACCTAGATAACTAAGAAGCTGAGAGATCAGATTAAAATTAAGTTAAATAGATTTAAGTTAATTAAGATTAAGTAAGTAAGTTAAGAAAGAAAGTAATACAAAGAAAGATAAGAAAGATAAGAAAGAAAGATAAGAGAGATAAGATAAGAAAGATAACTAGGATAAGATAATACTAATATATTAATTAATAAATATAAGTAGTATATAAGAGTGACCTATTAAAAGTTAGATTGATTAGGATCCTAAGTAAGATAGATAATTAATATTATGTCTACTTGGGGTTAGTTTCCCCTGGAAAAGTTGGGTCGCATAATAGATATTATGTTAACTAGGATTAAAAAGAAGCCTATTTTGGTTTAGTTTGGTAGCCGATTAAGAGATCCCCTCCCTTTCGCCTTAGTCAAAATCGTTAAGGGCCCTATGGGAACTTTCGCTCTCCTCCCCCCTCTTTTAATAGTATCACTTACTCTTATACCAAAATTATTTTCCATTAAAGGCTTTGGGTAGTGTCCTAATTTGATTTTTTGGGATAAAATACACCTAAAACCATAAAAATATTTCGGAAACGCTTCATATTGCCAACATAGAAGTAAACGTCTTTCTTCGTCGTATTTGATATATGAAGCCACCGTTGCTCGATTTTTTCTAAGAGTATTCTTTCGTTTGGATATTGTGTTTGCCATTTTCGGTAAGACTGCCTCAATTCCCAATCAATAATTGATAGTTTATGTCCTGGACATTCAGTAACATTCGCACATTTAAATTTATAATAAAAATCTAACGGTATTTCTTCAATTGGCTTTTTCTGCTTATTAAATAAACTTAGTTGAGCATAACAGGCTTCTCTTCCTCTCTGATCTGACAGACTTTGTTTTGCCCATTCAAAAGTCACATTTTCGGGCTTTATCAATCCCAGGGACACATCATTGCTCTTGGCTTCTTTGTATACTTGACACATTGATTTAATTGGCACCTTTAAAACAATATCTTTTCGCTTTTTCCATGTGCCGTTTTCTGTATCAAGTACCGCTATAAGTCTTATTGAGTCTGCATCAACTCGTAAGCTCTCTGGCCTTTTATCATCCGATGGAGGGAAACAGTTAATCTCAATTATGCTGTATTTCTTGAATTTTTGGTTGTTATCAAGATCGCGAAAGGGAATAGGATAGAGTCGGACTAATTTAGAATTAATTAAATCAACCCCCGCACAGCACACGGTCTCGCCATATTGCCTGCTTGGGTTTGGGTAAGCCTTAACAGTAATAAGTACTCGTTTCTTTTCAACTTTTTTCAAGATCTCTAAATATCTTTTATTTTTAATCCGTTTCCACCATATTTTTTAATTTTATCGGCAATCGCAGAGCGGTGACATTTATCAGGGAAATGCTCAAAACACATAATGCAATTTACCCCATCGGAAATAAATTGATAGATCTTTTCGATAACTTCCATATTTTGGGATAAATATTTGCCATACTCCCTGAAAAAATAATTATAATCCAGGTCTGACTTTAGCTTATTGCGGATATGCGAGGGGCTTCCGAGAGCCTTCATGTGGATGTATTCGATATTTTCATTCATGAGACGTTCACGGAGGGTGGTCTTTGAAAATCCTGGCTTATGTGAAAGGGGCCTTTCCCGGACGTCAATCAAACGAGAGATATTAAATTGCTTTAAGCGGTCAATAAACTCGCCTATTTCCCGACCTTCGTATCCTATTGTTAGTAATTCATAAGTCCTTTTATTTAATTTTTGGTTTATAATTTTCATGATTTTATTCTTTATGTTTTTGTTTATAATTTACAATAATTGCAGCACGCAGGTTCGCCCCCCAGGACTTTACACCCCAGGCTGTCGGGTTCGACTCCCGAGTGATCCACCGTTTTATTATAATACACTTGTCAATAGGAGGGGGTTCCAATGAATGTGATTAATTCAATTTAGGACACTACCCCAAATTTCTTTCCCTTTTATTCGCTTTTCCTATTTTTTATTCAATCATGCTTCGGGCTTGCTGACCGGTTTGGGCGCTGGTTAGGAACCTCCTTATTTTTTTTCAGAGATTAACTTTTAAAATAGGCTATTTTTCTCTTGGAAAAATATAAATGGCGATAGCCTTTCCTTTGCGTTCTGCCCCACCAACGCCAAGAAACATGCTTGCAACCTTTGCCCCCGCCGATGGTTCACTCATGGCATCAAGAATGATGGCATTGGCTCCGAACTTTCCAGCTTTCTTACGCATGGAATCCCACATCTGTTCTTCGCTTGTCCACATAGACTCGCCAGTAGATGAAATAAGTGCTACCTCTTCATATTTTTCCTGAACCTAGTCAGCCGTTCTTTAGACCTGAACATCCTGCCAGCGAACTTCTGGTCGTTGGACGGAAGTGCCGAGCCTAACTGCTTGAGTTGTTACGCAGGCCATAGTGACTAAAGAAATGAGAAGGATTAGTAAAAGACATTTCCTCATATTTAAACCTCCAAAAAAATACAAATTGTTTCCTTTATTCTTTACCTTTGCTGCAAGTAAAAGAAAAAAAGAAAAGAAAATATAGGCTGGGGGGGCTGAGGGCATACCAGGAATAGTGGGCAAGGGGCATATGGGAACAATGGGTAGAATGGGAGATTATGGTATTCATCAGATAGCCGGACATATATACTATATTTTTGGGGATAAAGGGGGCTTGATTTTTGGTTACAGGTATCTTAATTTGGCAGAAATGTTGTTGATAATTTTGAGACCGCATTAGAGAGAAAAAAATATAAAAAGGGTTATATAGTTGGATTTAGTTTTACAAAAGGAGCACAAGAAGAGACAGCGCAGATTAGAGAAGAGAGGGGAATGTATGTTAAACTGATAAAAGTTGAAGATTTAATAAAAAGAAAACCAGAATTATTGAAATGAACGAAAAATCAAAGAACAAAAAAAGGAAAGAGCAATTAAAAGCAATATCTCTTTATCCTCTCAAGACAGAGGAGGCATTGAAAGATATTTTGAAAATAAAGCCGCATAAAAAGAATGAATCGACAAAAGAGAATCACTCCAATTGATTTTAACGATTGATTATATTAATATATAAACTTGGGGAATTAAAATGATAGCATATAGAAAAGAAAAGATTGATAATTCTATATGTTTTTTTGCTTTAGAACACAAGAAGAAATCGGGAAAAATCCTTACTCAAACATATTTATATAAGTACTTAGCATTTTTAGATTTCTTAAGTGTAGAAAAAACAGGTTTGCCTGCATTTAACTTAAAATATAGGGCTATGGAAAGAGGTCCAGTCCCTATTAGTATTTATAATAGAAGGCATAATTTAAAAACCGAATTTTTCGAATTTAGAGATGAGGGCGAAAATATATTTACTATTTATCCAAAAAAAGCCCCGAATTTAGATTACTTTTCTAAATTCGAAATTGATATTATGAATAAATTAATATCAAGATATGCAACCAGCTATAGTAAAACAGATGAAATTTCCGATGATAGCCATAAAATATTAAAGGCTTGGAACAAAGCTTATAAAAAAAAGAAAAATAGTATCATAGATTATGCATTAACTTTTGATGAGGGCTTAACGAAAAAATCAGAAGAAGATTTAACACAGGCTGAGGAATGTTTTTTAACATTTCAAGCATTAAAAAATGCCCTTAAATGCAAATCGGTACGATAATAAGGTGGGCTAATTTTCCAATTCCTCAATACGGCGGGAGGAGAAAACCACGTTGGTTTCTTTGTTTGGGAATTACCAGACAATTAAATCAACCAAAAAGATTTTATTTTCATTCAACAACCAAAACGATAAGACCCTCAATAAACCACTTTCCATTTAAGAAAGTTAAATATAATTTTTTCGCAAAAGACTGTTATTTGTATTTTAATGAGCCACCTTATCTTTTTTCTAGACAAGAATTGGGAATACCAGAAATAATGGCTGTGGGAAAAATTGATAAGGCTGATTTAGGGATAATTTATGAAGGCATTAGAAAAGAACAAAGATATTCAAGAATGGAATTATTAGATATTTATAACTGTTTTAATTTGAATGGAATAATTGGAATTAATAAGCCCTAGCTTTGGGTTTGCCAACTATATAATTACCTAATTTTAAATCAGCTTGTTTGGAGATTAATATTATTAGAAAAAGACCCAGTTTTAAATAAGTTGACACAATCTAGAGAGCTTAAATATAATAAAAATAATAAGGGAGAATCAATGAAAAAAATTATTATTTTATTCTTTTGTTGCATTATCGTTTGTGCCTACGCTTCTGCCCAGGTAAGGGTTATCCGGGATTTCGGCTATGCTTTTTCGGCCAGTGAGCCTTATGGGGCCGTTATTTATGTCAATTCTTTACCAGGAGTAAAATACAAAGTTATTGCGGAGCTCCTTGTTACCACAGATCGGAATGAGCCTACAAATTGGAATGCAATTCGGGAAGAAATAAAAAGACAAGCGGCAATTTTCGGGGGAGATGGCGTCATAATGAGTGATAGAAGAGTCCTCTGGGAGGAGCGTCCGAATCCGCTGAGTCTCGGCTTTATGGATATTCGGGATTACGGCTACAAGCGTGGAATAGATTTGATGATAATAAACCGAACTTATACAGAAGTAGTGGGGGTGGAATATTATGGATATGTTGTGAGATTTGAACGTGGGCTAACAAAGGAAGAATTACAGGAATTATTCCTTAAAGTAGAGAAAAATTTAAAAGATCACCCGCCCCCTACAATCATCTCCTTTGAACCTAAGGTTCTATCGATAGTTAAGCCGTATTTGATTAAAATTGAGGTTCAGGTTGGTTATAAGAAATTTCAGGATTGGGTACTCATGATTAAAAAAGGCGAAATTCCAGATGTGTTGACAGCGGGATTAATTGTCAACCTCGCTTGTCAGAAGGATGATGTTATGTTGTGTTATTTTGTAAGCAAGGAAGAGAATGGTTGTTGGGATTTTGAAAGAGTTAGATTTTGAAAGAATTAAATAATGAGGAGAAATGAAAGCACATAAAAGATATTTCTTCGATGTCATTGGGGAGGCTGGCCTGGTCAAAAAGAGGGCTGGCATATTGGCAGAATAGAGGGTTGCTGATAGGGAGTCTAAGTCTGGTTACGCTGTTAATGAGGCTCGTTTTGCATTGCCCGAGGAATTTTATGGGCCTATTTTCTGTCCAAACAATGGGGAGACCCTCACTCACCCCACCCTTATTTTCCCTTAAAACTATTAAATATCAATATCTTGCATAATATTTTTTTAAATGTTCATTTCAATCAGGTTCTATCAAAATTATCAATTTTCAATAAAATATTGGCAAAAATCTTGACACTTGTTTCTAAGGCCTTGACAGATATTCTTTTGGCTTTTAACTTTATATTGAGCATGAAAAAATCATCCGGGCCTAGGGTAGCTCCCAAAGAGCGGAGAATCCCTATCCGCCTGGCCCGGCTTTCCTCCAGGGATCTGCGAAAGGGAGGCAGACATGAGGGTCTGGCTTGGAAGTCCGATTCCCGGTCTTGAAAAACTTATCATAGATAGGATCGACAAGAGCAAAAAGCGATATAGCAAAAGAGAGCAGCGGGGGGAGCTCTTAATCCGGAACCGTCAGTTTCGAGAGGAATTTATGAAATTTAGCGATTATGTACATGAAGCAAAAAAACAAACTGATAGCATCAAATTTCTAGAAGCCTCTGAATTTATCTCGGGCTTCTGCGATCGCTGGAATATCTCGAGAGAGTGCCCGCGATCATCGCGTTTCATTCTGAAATTATCGTCTATTCCGCAGTTCATGAAGGATCCCGTCCTCCTCGGTTTTGATCCATTTTCCTTTATCAAACCGCCAGAAAGCATAGATTTTTCACGAATCGAAAGACTCCCGGAGGATGAATACAGCGCATCTCCAGGATTTATCTATTTGAAAATCGATGCCTGGACATCACTTCAGGATATTAAAAATATCTTCGGTGAAGTTAATAAAATTCAGCGTGCAATGTTCGGTTATAAAGCTGAGGAGAAGCCAAATTTCGGCCGCGATCTGTGCTGGTATGATCTTTATCACGAGTTTCATTTTTCATATAAAAAGATAGCTTATCTTTGGGCAATGTTTTTGCCCGATGACGTTATTTCTTTGGTGAAGAAGCTCAGGTCAGAAAAGAAATATAACGAGGATTTAACTGATACAGATTTAGACAAACAGGTAGATGCCTATATAAAAGGGGATGAATTCAGGCAAGTAATTAAAAGCGCGATAAAGAGAATCGAAAAAGCAATAGAAGCCCTCAATCTCTCGAAATCATTCTTTATAAAAGAGCCATCTTTTATCAATATCCCACAACCGGCCGAGGATTCGAGCCGTCAGCCGAACAAGACATCCCATCAAAAGCCTCCCAGGAAATAGCCCCGCCGGTATTTTTAATTTTTTTTCCAGCGTACCTATTGAATCAATGATTTTGGCCGTATCTTATTCTTGAGGCTAATCAAAAAAGATGATGCTGATGGCGAAAAACAGAATGAGGGAAGCCAGGTTTTTTGTCGGAAAGCCCCAGGCTCAACTCTGGGCTGAAACGCGAATCCACTACTCCACCATTTGCCGGATTGAACGCGGATACCAGAAGCCCTCACCAGAACAAAAACAAAAGCTCGCCAGAGCCCTGGGCGTGCAGCCTGATTGGCTCTTTCCCGAATCTGAGAAATAGTCCCGAGGAAAGTTAAATGCACATTAATCGCGGCTTCCGATTTGAGAGAGATGGAAATTTAGAAAATCTTATCCAGAGTCATTTAAATGATGGGTCAATCGGCGCCCTCAGCTTCAAGGCCGCGATTCTGGATTTGAAGGCGCTTATTTTTGGCACAAAGACGAGAGGAATGGAATGAGTGAAAATCGAGACTTTGACTTCAAGTCTGGCGCGAAAAGCGAGCGCCTGGACATTCGCGAGGCGGTTATGAGTTTCACAAGGCGGCGGGGTGACTTTGGGTTGAGGATCCCTTTTCCTGGGGTTGCTTTCGCCGCCTTTTTTATAAAAAGGGATTCGGATGAAGAAATCAAAACGTGACAAAATAGAACGCTTTGTCCTTTTAGAGAATTATATGACCGAGACAGCCGCCTGGACCGCCCTTTCAGATCGTGCGATCTGGCTTTATCTTGAGCTGAAAAAACAATTCAACTTCTCTCAGGGCGGGGATAGCCATCTTTGCCTTCCCTATTCAAAAGTGGCCTGGAGGATGAGCCGAGGAAGCTATTGCCAAAAAATGGAAGAGCTCTGTCGATATGGCTTCATTCGAATTGTCGAACACGGCGGCCTTTTGAAGAGGCCGAATATCTATGCGTTAAGCGACACCTGGAAAGGAGTGAGTAAAAAGATTGTTGACAAGGAAGGCCGGGAGGCAATTCGACTCGGGCTCACGAAAAAACCTTGTTCTCGAAATAACTTAAAAAACCTCCAAGGAAAAAGAAGATGGGAAAGATAATAACAGATACCTGGAAATATATAAGAATGTATCTAAACAATAGAACTGTTTGCAGCGGCACCTGTTCTAAACAATGGAACTGTGAGCCTTTTACTGTTCTATACATTAGAACTGACAGTTCTATACAATGGAACTATCCACAATTCACAAAAGCCCTGGGGATTGATAAAAAAAACCGCCGAAAAAGTCCTGGACCTTACCCACTATGTGCTTGAGCGATACGGCGATGGGAAGAAGGAGACGAGCGAACGAAGAGGTCCAAGCTTATGAAGGCGAGAGAAAGATAAAATGACCAAGCAACACAGGAGGTTTAAGATGAGCGAGGAAAAAATAATTCATCAATTTAAAAAGAACGCTAACGAAACGATAATCGTGAAGCTTACTCAGTTTAAATCAAAGAGACTTCTTGATATCAGGGCTTATTATGCGGCAGATAATGGAGACCTAAGGCCTACGCCAAAAGGCATCTCGATATCCATAGACTTGATCCCGGAGTTGAAGCTGGCCATCGACAAGGCCGCGGAGGAATGGGAGAAAGAGCTGCCAAGAGAGTCGAAAGAAGATCAATCCATCCGGGAGGATGGTTAAATTGCCTGAAAATCCATCGTTAACGGCTCAAAGGAGAGGCGATCTCTGCTTATAAGACCGCTACCACGCTGAAGTGTGCCTTCTGCCTGAAGCCCTTTCGGCCAAAGATGGCAGGGCGGCGATTCTGCAGCGATAGATGCAGGCTTCTGTTTTGGGCGGCAGGTGAGATTGTCAAAGAATTTCGGGCTGGAAGGGCAAATGGATTAAGGAGCTTGATCCAAGAATTGAAGGAATCAGAATAAATGAGCCTAATGACGGTTACGGAAGTCAGCCGATTCCTCGGTCTGCACCGAAACACTGTTTACAGGCTCGCAAAAAAAGGAGCGATTCCAGCCATCAGGAGAGGGCGCTTGATTCGCTTCCGCAAGGATGAGATCGAGACTTGGCTCAACGAACACTCATCCAAAGTCTTTCCCCTCCTTGAACCGCTGACACAAATTGACCTTGCGCTTGACACCTATGATAAACTCTTCCTATGCAAGAAAGGAGGTGTCAAAATGAATCCGAAGGGAAAGACATGGAATTATCCCTTCGGCTCAGTTTATCTCAGGCAATCGAGATGGTATTTTTACTTCAGATTTCAGGGTAAGAGGATCCGCAAGGTGATTGAAGGAGCTTTATCGCGCGCCGATGCTCTCAAGGTCCTTCAGGTCGAGGTGGCCGATGCTTTCCGGGGAAAACATGGATTCAAGAAGGAAGAGCGGAAAATCGGATTCATGGATTTTGCCGCCCTGTATATCGAAAAGTATTCAAAGCCCAACAAGCGAAGCTGGAAGGATGACCTCTACAGCATCTGCACGTTCAAGCGCTTCTTCGGAAACTCCTATCTCCACGAAATCAGTGCGCTTGACATTGAGAGTTTCAAAGCAGGGCGTTTGAAAGAGGGGGTATCAAAGTCCAGGGTCAATCGAAATCTAGATGTCCTCAAGAAGATGCTTAGCCTTGCCGTTGATTGGGGACACCTCCAGGAGTCCCCAGCCCGGAAGGTTAAACGGTTCCCAGGGGACAACTTGAAAGAGCGAATCCTCGGAGAAGATGAAAAGAGAAGACTCTTGGAGGCCTGTGCGCCGCATTTGAGGCCGATAGTTATCACCGGTTTGTGCACGGCCATGAGAAAAGCTGAAATCTTGAGCTTGAAATGGGGCCAGGTCGATCTTGGCAAAAATACGATCCGCGTGGAGAGAACGAAGTCCGGCAAACCAAGAATCATTCCGATCAACAGCGTCCTGCTGGATGAGCTTTCCCGGTTGAGACAGGCGCACGGAAAATCGGAATATGTGTTTCTCGATCCGGCGAATGCTAAGCCCATGAAGGACGTCAAGACCGCATTCAAGGCTGCGTGCCGGAGGGCGGAAATTAAAGGCGTCCGGTTCCATGATCTTCGACACAGCGCGGCCAGCAAAATGGTGGAGGCGGGGATTGATATTGTCACGGTATCGAAAATCCTTGGCCATGCCGATATCAAAATGACGATGCGCTACGCTCACCCGACGCCGGAGAACATGCGGCGGGCAGTGGAAACCTTGGCCCAAAATGTGACTTCTGCCCAGGATTTTGTCCCCGCGCCGTCCCCAAAGAAAGAAGGTGGTCCCGCAAGTGCTTTTGTTTCAGCTAATTAACAAGAGAGAGCGCAGCGTTCGCAACGCTGAGGTCGGGGGTTCAAATCCCCTACCGTCCACTATCATCATTCACGAATTCCTGAATTGACTTTTTTAAGGGAATGATGCATATTTTTTGTTCAAAAGACATTGAAAGAGAAAAATGATGAGTAGAGAGATTTTATTTTTAGCTGGGACAGCGGCCTCTATTGGTTTTGTTCATACTCTCATTGGGCCTGACCACTATCTTCCTTTCATCGTCATGAGCCGGGCGCGGCAGTGGCCTCTTCCCAAGACTCTCCTCATCTCTTTTTTCTGCGGCTTGGGGCATATCCTCAGTTCAGTTGTGCTCGGATTTATTGGGATTGCCTTGGGGATTGCTGTTTCGCGTCTTGAAGGATTTGAGTCTCTTCGAGGAGGGCTTGCAGCTTGGCTTCTTATAGGTTTTGGCTTCGCTTATTTTATTTGGGGATTGCACAGAGCATTGAAAAGTAAGCCTCATGTCCATCCTCATCTCCATAGTCCGAGCAAAGAGCATGAACATCTCCACACCCACCAAGATGAGCACTATCATCTCCACGACGAGAAACAGCGAGCCAATATCACTCCTTGGATTCTCTTTACCATATTTGTTTTTGGTCCCTGCGAGCCCCTGATTCCTTTGGTCATGTATCCGGCAGCCAAGCACAACATCCCTGGGGTTATCTTGCTCACATCAGCCTTTGGCCTGACAACGATTTTGACCATGCTTGTTCTTATCGCCTCCTCTTCCTGGGGATTGAGCTTCTTGCGCTTGGGTCGGCTGGAAAGATATGTCCATGCACTAGCGGGAGCCATGATTTTTATATCTGGCCTGAGCGTCCAATTCCTTGGGCTTTAGTTTTATCTAACAAATTGATTTCTTCTCAGTTCCCTTCCATTTATTGAGATTATTGTTTTAAAAGGAAAGGGCAACTTTTTCAGGCCTGTTTATTCTGTCCGATTTTTCCTGTCTTTTTGTTAGAGTAAAAAAAGAAAATTGAGATTGCTTCGCTATCGCTCGCAATGACGATTTGTAGAGGAAGATTGATGAATAAAGCCCATACAATTCAACAATCAAAGTCAGGTTGAAATGAGACGCGTTATACCTTATTATTTTTAAGGCATCTTTTTCATGAAATTTATCATTGACTGTATGCTCGGGAAATTGGCCAGGTGGCTAAAAATTCTGGGGTTTGATGTCATCTATTTCCCAAAAATTGAGGACAGTGAGCTTCTTGGTTTGGCCCGAAAAGAAAGAAGGACTCTTCTTACCAGGGACAATATGTTGATCAAAAAGGCAAAGGGCGCGAAGAGCCTTTTTATAGAGAGTGATGTGTGGAAAAAACAGGTTGAGCAGGTACTGAGAGAATTCAGGCTCTGGAAAAAAGCAAAGCCTTATTCTCGATGCATCGAATGCAACATCGAGCTAAAAAATTTGTCAAAAAAAAAGGCGGAAAACCTGGTTGCTCCCTTTGTCTGGGAACATGCCAGCTCATTTGCCCTCTGTCCTCAATGTGGACGAGTTTTCTGGCAAGGAACGCATTTCCAGGATATGGAATTTAGAATCGAAGAAATCCTTAGGCAGAAGAAAGTCAGGAAGAAAAAGAAGTGACGGTCAGCTGCTTATGAAAAAGAACTGCGCAGGGCAAAAGAAATAGCTATTGAGGAAATGGTGCGAGAAGCAAAAGCCCTTGGCGGCAATGCCATTGTCGGTTGCGACCTGGATTACGAAACCATAAGCATAGGCCAGGCAGGCAACATGCTCATGGTTAGCGCAAACGGCACGGCCGTTGTCTGTGAAGAGTGAAGCTTTCAATCTCTTCTTCGACTAACTTTGAGAAATCATTTTTGGAGAAATGGTTGAAGTGAGACTTCTGGATGATGAAAAAGGAGCTTTTCCGATTAGAATTTATTTGTACAAAGCTCCTCTTGAGGTTTTGCGGAAAATAGGCAAAAAGCTTGTCTGTCCTCAATTTGATAAAGCTTATCTTTTTTAGAAATGCAAGATAGAGAAGCAAACCCATTTTTTTATAAAAGATATTGCTACTCTTATGGGAGAAAAAAGATGAGGAAAGCCTCGATCCTGTTTTTCGGCTTCTTGTTAACACTTTCTCTAAGTGTCTCTCCTAGCGATAAAGGCTATCTTTTTATCATAGGAGGAGGAGATCGGCCTGAAGGCATGATGAAAAAATTTGTTGAGCTTGCAGGCATGTTCCGAAGCGGCAAAATAGTTGTCTTCCCCATGGCAAGCTCAGTGCCCAAAGAGACTGGGCCTGCCCAAATTTCTGAGCTAAAGAAAGCTGGAGCCAAAAAGGTTGAATATCGTGTCTTGACACGAGCCCAAGCTTTAAAGCCGGAAAATGCCAAGATTCTGGATGACGCCGGAGGCGTTTTCTTCCCTGGAGGTGTGCAGTCGCGGCTTGTAAATATCCTTCTTGGAACTCCGCTTCACAAGAAGCTCCTCCAGATGTATGAGGAAGGATGCGTCATCGGCGGAACGAGCGCCGGAGCAGCAGTCATGAGCGAGGTCATGATTACAGGGGATGAAAAGAGAAAAACGGAAGAGGGACATGACTTTGAAACAATCGAGGCAGGCAATGTTGTCACTTCCCAAGGCCTGGGATTTATTAAGACGGCGATTGTTGATCAGCATTTTGCCACCCGCAAAAGGCATAACCGCCTCATCAGTTTGGTGGCTGAGAATCCTCAGCTTTTAGGTCTAGGCATTGATGAATCCACAGCTTTGATCGTCAGGCCTAATCAAACTCTTGAGGTTGTGGGCCAGAAAAATGTCATTGTTTATGATGTCTCTCATGCAAAAATAAAAATTTTACCGTCCCGGCAAGTGAGCTTTTCAAAGATGATCGTGCATGTTTTAATCTCTGGAGACAAATTTGACCTGAGGGCAAGAGAGGTTGTTGAATAATGCGCCTCTGTTTCTGGTTTTTTTAATTTGCCGAGCGCGAGCCTCAGGGGCTGGAAGCACTTTTAATGTCTCCAATTAGGGGCTTTGTCGATGCCTCCTCGATCATTGTTTTCATATGCTTGTCATCTGGATTACTTTTGCCATCCTCTCTCTTATTCCTTCAGTTCTTGCGCACTGGGGCCCGCTCTGATTTTTTATTCGAGATGTTTTTTAAAGCGCAATGAACTGAGGATTGAAGCCACGGTTCCGAAGGCAAAAAGGGCAAGAACCTGCGGCCAGAGAATAGATATGTTGTTTCCTTTTAAGAGGATTCCTCTCACCGCCTGGCCAAAGTAGCGGAGAGGATTGAGAAAAGTGATGTATTGAATGAATGGGGGCATGTTCTCAATCGGTGAAAAAATACCTGAAAGAAGCATGGCTGGCATGATAAAGAAAAAAGCAGTCATCATGGCCTGTTGTTGGGTTCGGGAAATCGTGGAAATAAAAAGGCCAAAACTCAGGGTCGTCAGAATAAAAAGGAAGGTAACTCCGAAAAGAAAGGGGATTCCTCTGATCGGAACATTGAAAAATATTTTCCCAGCCGAGATGACCAAAACGACATCGCAAAGGCCAATGACGACAAAAGGAATCGTTTTGCCGATGATCAATTCCCAGGGTTTTATAGGAGAAACAATCAATTGCTCTAAAGTCCCCATTTCCCTTTCTTTGGTTATGGCCATTGAAGTGAGGACAAGAGTTGTTATGAGGAGGATGAGGCAGATAACGCCGGGAACCATATAGACAGAACTTTCGAGTTCTGGATTGTACCAGACTCTTGGTTGAGGAATGATTCTCCCAGGTTTTTTTGCCAGGATTTCTGCGAAGACATTTTCTGAGTATTTTCCGATAACAAGGGAAATATAGCTCTGAATGATTGTTGCTGAATTGGCATCTGTCCCATCCAGAATAACTTGGAGAGAGGTATTTCTCCTCTTCAGGTTTCTCCCGAATTTTGCAGGGATGACGAGGGCTGCTTTAATCTTTCCCCGCTCGAGCAAATCATCCATTTCCGCAGATCGCGTAAGTTGTGCATCAAGGTCGAAATATTCAGATTGACTAAAGGAAGAAATAAGGAGCCTACTTTCCTCTGTGTGATCATAATCCAAGACGGCCAAAGCGATGTGCTTGATGTCTGTGGTTACAGCATAGCCAAAGAGGATGAGCTGGATTATGGGCGCAACAAAAATGGGCAAGAGCATTCTCTTATCCCGGAAAGTTTGGAGAAATTCTTTGCGAACAATATGGGAAATTGTGTCAAACATTTTTATTCCAGCCTCAATTTTATCCTCTTGGAACAGGCGAGCATGATGAGTGAAGCGAAAAGAAGCAAAGAGAGAACTTCAGGCCAGAGAACCTGAAGGCCAACTCCTTTAAGAAAGATTCCCCTAATAATGATGAGAAAGTATTTTGCCGGCACGATATAGGTGAAAACCTGGATAACCTTTGGCATACTGGATATAGGAAAGGCAAACCCTGAAAGAAGAAAAGAAGGAAGAAGAGTGGAAATCACAGAAAGCATGAAAGCAAGCTGTTGGGATTTGGCCACAGAAGAGATAAGAAGGCCTACTCCCAAGCCGCAAATGAGAAATATCGAAGAAACAGCAAAAAGAAGGGCCAGATTCCCTCGAAGTGGAACCTTGAAGAGGAGCGTCCCTGTAGAAACGATCAAAGAGAGCTGGACGACACCCAGGAAAAAATGAGGTATCAACTTGCCGATGACAATTTCATGAGGCCTGGCTGGGGTAGCTATTAGCTGCTCCATGGTGCCTGTTTCCCATTCTCGGGCAATTGTCAGGGAAGTCAACATGGCAGCGAGAATCATCATCATCACTGCTATGAGCCCTGGGACAATAAAATTTTTGCTGCGCAAATCCGGGTTGTACCAGACATTTGGGTTTAAATCTATGGAAGGGAACTCTGCACTCAACGCTGCGCCCTGCTTGTTGAACTTTTCTAAGAGGATCTTGGAGGAGAATATCTGGATGATTTTAGAGAGATAGCCCATGGCAATCAAAGCTGTGTTATTATTACTTCCATCGACTAAAAGCTCGAGTGAAGAGTCGTTCCCTTTGGCTAAATCCAGGGAAAAGCGTGGAGGAATGACAACTATGATCTTCACCTTTCCCTTGTCTAAGAGTTTTTCTGAGCTTGAGAAATTTCTCGCCAGGTAAAGGACCTTAAAGTATTCACTCGAGCGAACACGGGAGATGAAATCACGGCTGAGGAAAGTGTTGTCCTGGTCGATGATTCCCAGAGGGATGTGATGGATATCAAAAGTTATGGCGAGGCCAAAAAGAACAAGGAGAACAATCGGTAGCCCTATGGCCAAATATAGACTTCGTGCGTCTCTCAGAATATGAATGGCCTCTTTTTTCATGAGGGGGATTATTCTATTGCGCATTCTTTTTTTCCCTCTCAATAGCAGAAATGAAGACATCTTCTAAAGTTGAATCTTCTTTTTGAGTCATTTCGAGCTTCAGCTCTTTCGGCGAGCCTAAGGCAATGATTCTTCCCGAATAAATGATGGCTATTCTCTGACATCGTTCGACTTCATCCAGATAATGGGAAGTGACAAAGGTTGTTGTTCCGCTTTCTGAGAGTTCGTAAATGAGATCCCAAAAATCTTTTCGAGAAACAGGGTCGACACTTGCTGTAGGCTCATCGAGAAACAAGATCTCTGGCTGATGAAGAATTGCACAGCCCAGGGATAGGCGTTGTTTCCAGCCCGAAGCGAGTTTTCTTGTCAGGGAATTTTCCCTTCCCCAGAGGCCAGCCATTTTTAAGACCCAAATTTTCCTTTCTTTCTTGCGAGACGAAGGAAGTCTGTGGATTCCTCCGTAAAAGTCTATGTTCTCGCCTACAGTGAGGTCTCCATAAAGGGTAAATTTCTGAGACATGTAGCCGATGATTTTTTTTATCTCTTCTGGCTGGGTATCGATTCTGTATTCTGCGACCAAGCCTATTCCAGAGGTGGGCCTCAGAATTCCACAGAGCATGCGGATGGTGGTTGATTTCCCTGCTCCATTCGGCCCGAGAAAACCGAAGATCTCCCCTTTTCTTACCTGGAAAGAGATGTGATCGACTGCAGTGAAATCACCAAACTTTTTTGTCAAGTCTCTGACTTCAATGCTGAACATTCTCAGACCTTTTTCTGGATTTTTCCGAAGTTGCCTGCTCCAGGACAAGAGCTAGAAATACATCCTCAAAAGAAGGAGCTATTTTTCTTAAGTTTTGAAATTTTAGCGCTTCTTTTTCTAAAAATTGCCTTGTTTTCTCCAGGCCATTTTTGCCAGGTTCAAAAATTAAATGGAGTGTTTCGCCAAAAGGGTAGATGCTTTTTAAATCAGGAAAATTTTTTGCGAGTTTTCTCGCCTGTTTCTGGTCAGTGACAAGCTCTATGATCTCATCCTGCATCTTCTCAATAAGTCTTTGAGGTGGCTCGTAAGTCAGGATGCGGCCCTCATAGATGAAGCCGACCTTATGGCACCTCATGGCTTCATCCATGTAAGGGGTTGTAAGGAGCAGTGTCACTCCCTTCTTGTTTAACTCGTAGAGAAGATGCCACAGCTCCCTTCTTGATACAGGGTCAACTCCTGTTGTGGGTTCATCCAGAAAAAGAATTTTTGGCGTATGAAAGAGGTTTGAAGCCAGGGCCAATTTCTTTTGCATACCTCCAGATAGATTCCTGGCTAATTGCTTCTCAAAGGGCTCAAGCCCGCTAAAATCTAAAAGTTCTTTTTTTCTTTCGGCAAATTTTTCCCGAGATACTCCATAGAGGTCAGCAAAAAATTTCAAGTTCTCAGTCACTGTTAGGTCTCCATAGAGGCTAAAATGCTGGGGCATGTATCCGATTCGGTCTTTAATCTGGCTGGGATTTTTTACCACATCGACTCCATCGACCAAGATTGAGCCCTGAGTGGGCGCAAGCAGGCCGACGAGAAGGCGAAGAAAGGTTGTCTTTCCCCCTCCATCCGGCCCTATAAGGCCTATGATTTTGCCTTTTTCAACCTCGAGGTTTATGTGATTGATAGCAGTCAGTTGATTGAATTTCTTAGTTAAATCTTCAACTTTTACAGTAGACATTCGCTTACTTTTCTTTTTTAATTATTTGGCTCGATCCATTCAACCTGAGCCCTTAACCTTATTTTATTTTTAGGTGACCCCAATGATTCTGACATCCACAGGCATTCCCGGCTTTAAGTCTCCACTCGAGTTCTCCAAATAAGACTTCACCATAAAAACAAGCTTTAGCCTTTCTTCTTTGGTCTGGATGTTTTTAGGGGCAAATTCTGCTTCATCTGAGATGTAGTCTATTTTCCCGCCAAAAATTTTATCAGGAAAGGAATCAGAAATGACCTCAACCCTATTTCCAATTTTTATCTGTCCCACATATCTTTCTGGAACATAAGCTTTGACATAGGCTTGATTTAAATCGATCAGGCTAAAGAGAATTGTGCCTGGCTGCGCCAATTCACCGACTTCTATGTGTTTGACCTCAAGGAAGCCAGTGATCGGAGATAGGACTTCTGAGTCCTGGATTTGCCGGAGCAAAAATTGTTCTTGCGCCTGGAAATTCTTTATCTCTGCTTCAACCATTTCGATTTCTTCTTTTTCTCTGCCGCGGAGAGCAAGCTCGTAATTTTCTTGAGCACTATTGTACCCCTCTTTAGCCCTTATGACTCTTAGATCAGTCTGCTCCTTCTGATTCTGGGAGACAGCGCCTTCACTGAGAAGCTTTGTCATCCGTTCCTGATCCTTTGTGGCCAATTCGAGCTCTCTCTCTGCCCTTTCTAGTTGATTCTTGGCTATAGCCGTGAGTTCTTTCCTTGTTCCTTTCTTGAAAAGTTTCAATTTTGACTGTGCCCCTTCTAAACCTGCTCTGACTTGATTCAATTGAATCCTGAGCTTTTCACTGTCTAAGAGGCATAACAGGTCCCCTTTTTTAATCCGCTGCCCTTCTCTTGCGAGAATCTCTTTGACTTCCCCCTGAACCTGGGACCTTATTTCTGTTTTTACAGCCTCAATTAGACCCGAAACTTCAATCGTTCCGGAATCTTTCGATTTGTCCTTGCAGGCAATCAGGAAAATTTGAAAGATTATTAAGACCAGAAGAGGAGGAGTTCTTATTATCTTTTTCATGGCTTCACCTATTTCAGACTATAGGATTCGATGATAAAAACTTTTAAATTGGCACTTTTTCCTTGTTTTCAAAAATTCTATTTCCAGAACAATTATATATTCATATTTTCAGGGATAGCAAGAAGCGAAGCTTGGGTTGGATGACTCGAAGGCACGCTGCCTTCTTCCCAGCAGGAGAAGTTGCTCGATTCGAGGCTTCGCTCTCCTTCTCTCTTAGGTCGAGGAACCCTGCCCGCTCCGCTTCTCATACGGCCTTCTTCGTTCATCCATCCTCGCCAGAATCGAGGACCCTCATGCATTTGCCCTCATCACAAATTTAGAGATGCTCTCATAAAATTTTGAGAAAGGCAACCTTTTAGGCACCTCTTTCATCTTTATAGGATGAGGAGAGAGTGAACGTGGATCCTGCAATTGAAGCTCTAGCTTTTGAAGGGCAAATAAGAGATAATTTTCAACAAGTTGCAAGAAGAGACTCAAGGGTAATGAGCTTAGCCATGGATCAGGAAGAAAAAAAAGAGCTTCAAAACCAAGGATTCAACAAGCAGGCTTCGCTTGATGATTTGATAAGGCGTAGCCTTGAGGGAGATACACTGGCCATGGAAGCGATTTATCTGGAGTACAAACGCCCAGTGTTCAACCTGGCCTATCGTTATACCTATGATGCGGCTGTGGCTGAGGATTTATTGCAGGAGATCTTTCTCAAAATTTTTACCCACTTGAAAGATGTCCAAAGAGTTGAGACCTTTGTTGGCTGGCTTTATCGGATTGCCATAAATACCTGCTACAGTTATTTGCGCCAGAAACGTAGTAAACTCCAAAAAACACTATCCCTGAGCGAGATAGAGGGGAAAATGGAAGAGGCGACTTACGACTCTCCGCATCAAGAAATGAAGAGACAGCTGGATGAAGCGATAAAGACTCTTCCCAAAAAGTTGAAAAGCATTTTTCTGCTTCACGATGTCCAGGGTTTTAAGCATGAGGAAATAGCTCGGATACTGGGGTGTTCAGTGGGGACATCGAAATCTCAGCTTTTCAAGGCAAGAATGAAGCTCAGGCAGCTCCTCAAAAATAAACAAATTTTATAAGGAGGAAGGAAAATGAGATGCTCCAAAGCCAGAAGGTTAATCAGCGATTATATGGATGACACGCTCAAGACTAAAGATCGCCTGTTGCTCGAGTCTCATCTTGAAGTCTGCTCCGATTGCAAGCTGCTTTTAGCTGACTTTCAGGGCATCATCAAGGACGCTAAAGAATTAGAAACCCCCTCACCTTCTGATAAGGCATGGCTTGAGATCTTGGCAAGGCTCAATCGAGCCAAACAAGAGGCTGAGACTCCAAAACTGCAGATAAGAGAGTGGCTCAATTTTGTTTTCGCCAAACCCAAGGTTAAATATGCCTTAAGTGCTTTTCTGGTTTTGGCAGTTATTATTGGCGGACTGATATTTGGCTTGCTCCAGCTGAGGGGAAAAGAATTCCTGGGAAGAGGAGAGCTTGAAAGTTTAAGCCTTGCCAAATTGAATGAGGCTGAGCATTATTGTCAATTGGCTATTGAAGCTTTGAACGAAGTAATCTCTGCTCAAAAGGGCAGCCTGGACCCTCAGGTCGCAGAGGTCTTCAGCAAAAACCTTAAAGTCATCGATTCCTCAATAGAAGCTTGCCATCAAGCCCTCCAGCAAGATCCTCAAAACCTTATAGCAAGAAGTTACTTGCTGGCTGCTTATAGAGAAAAGATAGCTTTTCTCAATGAGATAGTGGAAGTCAAGAAACAATCTCCTCCTAAAAAGGGGATGGAGACGACTTAATAATTTAAAAAATAAAAAGGAGAAAAACGATGAAACCTAAAAAAATAACAAGAATGATGATTTTGGTTTCTCTGGGTCTAGCCTTAGCCTTATATCCTACAACATCTGTGGCTAAGGAAAAGTATGAGGAAAAATTCGAGAAAACAGTCCCCCTGGCTAAGGATGGCAAAGTTTTTTTGGGCAATGTCTCTGGTGACATTGAGGTCAAAACATGGAAAGAAGAGCAGGTAAAGATCGATGCTCTTAAAATTGCTGAGGCTTCTACTCTTTCCCGGGCCCAGGAAGACTCGAAAAAGGTGACGATTGAGGTGAATAAAGAAGGCAATGTGCTCCGCATCGAGACCAAATACCCTGACCACAAGGGCATTTGGGGGCACGAATCTTTGAATGTCTCTGTCTATTATAAAATATGGATACCTGATAAGGCCGATCTTGAAATCAAGTCTGTAAGCGGCGATGTCATGGCAGAAGGAGCTGGTGCCTTAGTGGGAGTGAATGTGGTCTCAGGAGATGTGGAGGTGAGGGGGGCAGGTCAAGGAGCGGACTGCAATACAGTCAGCGGTGAATTGAAACTCGAGGATATTGCCGGAGATGTTGATCTCAAATCTGTCTCCGGGACGATTACTATCAACCGTGTCAGCGGCTCAGTCGATGCTGAGACGGTGAGCGGCGATATTGAAATCAGAGAAGCCTCTGACGCCAAAAGCCTCAAATTAAAGACACTGAGCGGTGATATCATCTATCAGGGAAAGGTTAATCCTAATGGAAGGTACAATCTGAAATCTCACAGCGGCGACATAGATATCATCTTGCCCTCTGATTCTGCTTTTGAATTTGAAGCTGAGACTTTTAGCGGAGATATCAAGAGCGATTTCGAGCTTGCGGTTTCAGGGAAAATCTCACCGCGGGAAGTTCGCGGCGTTGTCAACAAGGGAGGAGCTTTTATAAGCGTTTCAACCTTTAGTGGAAATATCGATCTGAAAAAAGTCTGATTATCCAAGTTCATCTAACCGGGGTCAATCCCCTGGGGATCAGACCCCGGGATCAGTTCCCATTAGAAGGAAGTGCTGTTAGTCAAGGGTAGAAATATTTTCTGCTTCCAACTTTGCTTCTAGCTCTGATTTGAAATCCCTGTAGGACCCTTCTCTCAACGCTTTAAAAAAAAGATCATAGCTTACTGGAGAAAGGAATTTAAAATAGTAATTTTGCACTTTCTGTAGTTTGTTAATTCTATTGAAATGCTCCTTTGCATATCTTAACTTTGCCTTGTTTTCATCAGAGATGTCCCCATCCATTTTTATTTCTATAACAATAATGTCTTTTCCTATCTTAATGAAGAAATCCGGATTAAAACCTCCTTTTTTCGGATGTTCTCCTTTTCGCCAGGAATATTCAATATTGTAGAAACCTACATCACTTGACCTAATCCAACCGTTAATCAGTTGCGCATTCTGCTCTGAAATTAACCCCTTTATAAATTTGCGTTCAGGCTCATAAGAGGCCAAAGCAATATTAAGCGGGGTCTTAAAGTTATATTTATTCTCAACTCTAATGAAAGCTGATCTTAGAAGACTTTCATCTTCCTCTAACTCTTTTAATATTTTTTTATCTGATGCTTCTCCCAACATCATAGAGTAATCATCCCAAAAAACGGTGCTGTCACGTCGAAGTGAACCTATACCAAAGCTGCTTTTGTTAATTTTTCTTGTGCCTTTTTTAATTAGGTCTCTAGCTTCTATTTTGAGCCTAAGGCTCTTAGTTCCCTTTCTTTTAATTACCCCAAATGCGGCTAACGTCTGGTTGCGATTTACTTCGCTCACCCTGCCTATTTTATCTTTTACCTTATGAAGTGATTTTCTGATTATTGAAGAAATCAATTCTTCAGAGAATTTCTCACTGTAATCAGTATTTGCTTCCTGATCAAAAATAAGAAGTCGATTGTAAATATCATGTGTGACCTCTTCCACAGAATACATCTTGAACTCAATGAGTGTCTTCTTCACGTCTTGATCTCCTGAAATCGCTCTGATATAAGTGGTGCTCTTTTCTGCCTCTGCCACTTGACTCGAATAAACAATATAGCCCTTTTTTAAAAGTTCATAAGGTTCAATTTGCGGATATTCGACTTTTTCTTCAGTTCTTTTATAATCAATATCGTAGAGGTTAAAGTTGTAATCCTCCTTTTTTTCTACAGGATAGGAATGGATTCGTTTTTCAATTTCCAAGACTTCATCAACTAAGTGTTTAATGCTCCCTGACCATTTATCATGATTAAAAACTGTAACAACAGGTTGAAAACCTCTATAGACATCAGGAACTCTTAAACCTCTTCCTAGAACCTGGGCAATAAGAAGTTTTGAATTAAATGCCCGCTCTTCATGAGGAACAATCTGAAAGACATTTTTTACATCCCAGCCTTCGGAAAGCATGCTAACTGAAGTAATCCATTCAATTGGACTGTCCTTGTCATCTACTTTTCTCAATACCGGGATATTACTCTTGTGTTCATTTGAAGACGTTACTATTAAAACTTTCTTTGTAGCTTCTTCCCTGCTAATCTTCTCTTTATTGGCAAGAAAAGCGATCAATTTCTCAGTAAGACGTTTACACGAAGCAATGTTTTTTGTAATAAGAATAGTAATAGGTTTTACCTTGCGATATTTGGCTGTCTTGTTCTCAATATGATTATCATATATCTTCTGGAACTTCTCGTCCTCACTTCCTGACGAATCCTCGGCCACATAGCGGATGGATTTAACAAATTTTGCTTCTATAGAATCCCTTAAAGAAAAGCGATGAATAACATCGGTAAAATAGTCATCACCAATATAGCAAGTGCCTGAAAGATTTACGATAAATTTAAAACCATACTTGGGATCAAGTAAAAATTCTTTCCACTTTTTAAGCGCCGTATCAGAGGGACTCATTAAGTGGTGTGCTTCATCGTTCAGGACTAAAGTTCTTTCCCCTTTTCCTACAAGGCTATCTTCAATAGCAGATTTAGTACGGATATAGGTAGCGTGGATATTCTCTATACAGATATCGCCTTTCTGAATCGTATTGGAGGCATTAATAATTCGGGGATTAATTGTTTTAGAATCCGCAGGTAGAAGATCTTTTAGAGTTTTATCCGCAGAGAGGATTCGAAATTTCTCTGTCAGTCCTGCTTCAATAGTATTTGATGGACAAAGGACTAATACTTGATCTGCTGATCCCTCGGCAAGAAGGATGCGCGCAATTCCATATATTACATAACTTTTGCCTGTGGCTGTGGCATGATCAAGGGAGCAAGAAAGCCCTTCAGGAAGCTGCAAGTAAATTAAAAATTCATCAAAAGATGAATATTTTTCTTGAAGCTTAGGATTTGTGTGGTAATTCTCCTCTGCAAGGTCTTTTTGATTTCTATATTCTCCACCTAAAAGATAGCGCACTGTCTCTCGGATCGCGTCTTTCTGATATTCTCTGTCAACGCAGAGAGCATCCAGAAAAGCCTCATATTTATTTGGATCAAACTTCTTTGGATTATAATTCGGAGATACCTTAAGCACTAAATCTTTGTTCAGAAAGGTCTGCCGTTCAAACATTATGGGCTATCCTTCTTTCCCTCTTTGATGATTTTCATTTCAAGAAGCCTCTGCCGTTCATGTTCTATTTCAGTTCTTAATATTTCTGTGTCAGGCAGTTGTAGTTTATATTTTGAAGCAAATATCCTATTACTCATCCCTCCCAGTGCATACTCTACGACGGTCTTTTTTTTGTCGGTGCAGAGGATAATGCCAACAGGGTCATTTTCCGAAGGAAATTTTTCCCTGTCTTTTAAATAATTTAGATACAAATTCATCTGACCGGCATCAGCATGGGTGAACTCGCCAATCTTCAAATCTATTGCTACAAGGCATCTCAAAACCCGATGATAAAAGAGCAAGTCGAGGCGATAGTGGCTACCTTCAAGATTTATCCTTTTCTGCCTCGCAACAAATGTAAAGCCAATACCTAATTCAAGAAGGAAATGTTCTAAATGTTTGATTAAAGCTTCTTCTAATTGGGATTCTGAATACTCATCCTTTAATCCCAGAAATTCAAGAATATACGGGTCTTTAATTTCATCTTCGGGTTTAAGAGCGACCGGTCTTTCATGAGCTTTGGCTATGACTGCAAGCTTTCGTCTGGAAAGGGCAGTTCGTTCATATGGCATGGATTGAATCTGTCTATCGAGCTGCCTTACCGACCAATTTCCCCTGATGCACTCTGCCTCATAAAATTCTCGTTTAAAAGGTTCATCAAGCCGCATGAGCAATCTATAGTGAGACCATGAAAGTGTAAATCGTTCTGAATATTGCTGAATTGCTGAAGAAGTTGATGAATTCCGAGACATCGTGTCGGATTTCTTAGCTTCCAATTTCCGAGACACTGTCTCGGAAATTTCATTCTTATAAGTCAAATAAAAAGTACGCATTGATTCAAGATTATCAGGCGAAAATCCTCTTCCAAATCTCTTCGTCAGGTCATTTGATAACATTTCTAATATCCCTTTCCCATACTCAGCCCTCTCTTCTCCCTTCTGTTCAAACTCAACGATGCACCTGCCAATGAGCCAGTATGTAGTAACCAGAGCAGTATTTACATAGCGCACAGCTAGCTCTCGCCCTTGCTCTATGATAGAGGCAAGATCGCCAATTAGATTTGAATAATTTTGTATTTTGTTGATTTTATTCATTTTCTTACGAATTTATTTGCGATTTGTTCTTTTTGTAGGCATATTTCATTATTCTTCTTTATACTAGAACGGAATATCATCATCTTCCATAATTTTTTTTTCTGACAGACCTCCTATCCTATCCAAATAATGCTTTATTAAGAAATTTATAATGACAGCAGACAAATGAACTCCAAGCTCTGCTAAATAAGGTGGAATTGAGCGATCCTGCGGTCCTCTGCCATGTCCAACGCTTGGCTCTTCATTTCTCATTATAGAAACACATCGCAAAATATTTTCCTCAAATGCCTTCAAAACCCATCATAATATTCTGGAATTAGCTTTGAATCAATTAATTTACGAAACAATTCTCCTGGCTTTGCTTTTGATACTTCTAAAATTTCTTTAATAACACTTTCAAGAGCTAAATTAGCATTTTGTATTGCACCTTCAAAATCACCGTTTGACAAATCTGCTCTTGCTTTTTCAAATTCATTTAAAGCCCCTTGAAATTTAACTTCGTGAAGTAATGAATAGGTTTTTCTAAGAATTGATTCTTCTATATATGCAGAGTTAACTGGAAATATTTTTCCATCAGCCATCCGCCAAGGAAGATTATCTTCTTCCTTGATTTCATTAAAGCGGTGCTGAAAGGGATTTTTATTTTCTTCATTTATATCTTCATAAAATAATTCTAGCGCATCAAACAAAAAAGGAGGATAGTTTCCTCTCAGTATGAAGCCTTCTAAATTGCTTGGAACAGGTTTGTCTCCCCCAGTTTCTGGATAAGCGTACAGTTTTCTACAACCTAGCTCTGCTTTAATTCTTTCAGGTAGCTCCTCTAAATACGAAGTTTGATAATTAAATCCTGCTTCCGTTGAACGATATAATATTTCATCAAAATTCTGTAATGCTTTCCATAATCGCACGCGAACTGACAAAGGCATGCTTACTATTATTTTATTATCTTTGAGAGCTTGTTTACATCGTTTTGAAAAAGTCCAAGCCATATTAGTTCACTATCTTACTAAAGAAAATCCTTAAAAGTTTTTATTTCTCGTTTTTCATTCCCGAAAATGTCCATATAAATAATCATCATTTGATTCTTAACTTTATCTTTAGAAAAGTGCACTTCATAATTATTCTTCTTTAAATCATCTGCATAAATAACCTCGTCTAAATCGAATACATCGCCGTCAAAGTCATAGTCGAGCATGACCATTGAAAGAGTTTCAAGATTGGCAAACTTAAGAGGCCTTCGTGAAATAACCTTGCTTTCAAACTTTTCAATCTTGATGACACACTCTTTAGCTTCCTCTGATAACTTTAACTGGCCTTTCTTTTCTTTAATAAAGTAGCTACACTCCACTTTAGGAACTTGAATAAAATCAAACCCGACAGCATCTACTGTGTTATTAACATCCATTTCGCTTACTGGTTGTTTAATCTTAGAAAATCCTTTATTGTGGATTTCTTCGATAATGGAATAGGGAATACGGAGAACAAAATATTTTGTTTTTCCTTTTTCAATATAATCCTCAAGAAAGAGAACAGAAGCGGCTGGCGCTAAAATGAAAAAGCGTCTGCCGATTTTATCTCCCAAATACTTATGAATATCATCTATAAAGTCTCTATCCATAACGGCATCTTTGTGTTTTTGATAATTGAAGACCATAACACTGTCAGCACCAAGATAGCCATCTAACTCAATCCTGGATATCTCATGTTTTTCGTCACGGCATTGAAAAAGTTTAAGTGCAAATCCACGATATTCCTCCCATAGAAGTTCTTTGATCATCTTATAATCATAAAGGCCTGCATTGTATAGAGTGAAAGGCTTAATCTGTTTGCCATACTTTTTATTTGGATTTTCCAGGTCCCTACTCCCAACTATATTTAAAACTCTTTTTTGCATTGTATATATTGCTAATTTTCCACAATCAACGCCAATCCATCTCCTTCCTAATTTTTCTGCAACTGCAAGTGTTGTTCCTGAGCCGGCAAAACAATCGAGGACAATGTCGCCAGGATTTGATGATGCTTCTAAAACTCTTTTTATTATGCCTTCAGGTTTTTGAGTTGGATAGCCAGTATTTTCACTTGAGAAACTTACAACTTGCAGTGATGTAACACCTTCTCGCTCAAAAACTCCCCATATGTCTTCAATAGGATAACCCTTGCCAACCGGTCGTCCACCCCATCTTTCATAGTCAGGAGGGTATGGAATATATCTTTTATTGAAAACAAAATTATTGGGATTTTTAACGTAGAACAAAATAGTCTCATGGTTGCGTATCCAATTATTGGCAACAGATTTATATCCTGATACCCAACCTATTCGCCAAACTATTTCCCTTTGGAACCGTTCTTCACCAAAAATCTCATCCGCAATTACTTTAATATAATGTGCTTTTTTCCAATCTAGATGGATGTAAATACTCCCCTCTTCACTCAGCAATTCTCTTAGGAAGATCAGCCGTTTCCTCAAAAATTCCAAAAACCTCGCCCCAGCTAATTTATCCTGATATGCCTTCTGATCTTGGCTTCCCCTGAACTCTTGTTTTGTAGCAAATGGAGGATCTATATAAACTAATCTAACTCCAGGTGTGCCGTCAGCATTTTTGAGTTTTCCCTCTTGCTTCATCTGCAAAAGTGTCTTTAAAATTTGAAGATTATCTCCAAAAATAAGCATATTCGTCCAAGCAGCATCGTACTTCCTATTCTGGAAAGTCTTGATTTTCTGTAGGGGCACTGCCATTGTATCAGCAAGAATATCCTCCTCTCTCTCCTTGCCAGCATAAATAAGCTCGTATTCTTTCCTGGAGTCAAAGAGGAGGTTCTTATAATCGTCAGGCAGAGGTTTTCCTTGTTTCAACAAACTGACAATTCTCTCAATTTCAGCTTCCTTCAATTTTCTCATGTGTCTCAGACTTTATATTACAGGCTATTCCACATTATTAAATATAAAAATCAGTTGTTCCAGTAACGCCTTTACATTGTGCTGTTTTGATAGTTGGGTTGACACAAAGAAAAATTAGCAATTCTACTCAATTCCCCCCTTAAGAATCCTAATCTCAAACTTCATGATTACATTGATAATGTTAAACCGTTCTTCATTTATTGTCAATTCATTCGCCACTCTTGAAATATTTCTTTCCCCGATGACAAGGCTTAACCCCGAAGACCAGCATGATCAATGACTTTTTTTAACAGGGTTAGTCCCTATCACCGGAAACATTTGACCCAAGAGATGTTGCCTAAGGCTCAGATGTTAAAAAATAACAAACAAGATATAATATACGTTTTAAGAAGAGTTAAAAGTTTAAGGTCCCCAAAAATATGGCCTCCCAAGAACAGATTCATTTTATCAATTTCAGTCGAAAGCTTTCTGTTAACACCATATTTTTCCTCGTCCCTCTCTATTTTTTAAAAATCGGGTTCAATGGCTGGCAGATTGGAATAATTATCTCTTGTTTTGCCTTTGCTCCTTTGCTCTTCTCTTTCCCTACAGGCTGGGTCAACGATCGTTTTTCTATCAAAAGAGTTATTCAGGGAGCTCTGCTTGCTTTGAGCCTTCTTTTTCTGCTTGCAAGCTGGACCAAGAATTTTTTCCTGATGGCCATTATTTTTCTTTTCTTGGGAATAGCGAATAATGCCCTGGATGTCTCGACAAACAGCCTGTACTACAAAGATGAGCGAGATATGGATATTAATAAAAAATACGGGTTGCTTGTTTTCTGGATATCCTTAGGGCCAGCAGTCGGCACTCTCTTAGGAGGGATCCTGACCTACTTCACAAGTTTCCAAATTCTCTTTTATGCCTTCTCTCTGTTTATTCTTGCTGTCCTGGCTTCTGTGCGTAATTTCGGCCAGGAAAAATTTGAACTGGTTTCCATAAAAGAATATAAGCTCAATCTCATCAGGAAAAAAACGATTTTTTTCTCCATTTTAATTTTTATTCTGACACTGCATTGGGGCGTAGAGGGGACAGTTTACAGCCCTTTTTTAAAAAAATTTTTCCAGCTCAATAACCTCCAGCTTTCCCTTTACATCTCTCTTCCTCTTTTTGCGCTTGCCTTTTCCGCATTTTTCATAGGCCTTCTCAAATACAACGCCCGAATCAATAAGCGCATTTTTCTTTTCTCCATGTTACTTTCTGGCCTCGGGCTCATCCTCATGGTCCAAAGCAATGTCTATCTTTCCTTTCTTTTCCGAATTGTTCATGAGATTGGAGATGGATTCTTAGGAGCTTTGAATTTTTTGTTCATCTCCAGGCTGTTTGAAAAAAGAAGTATTGGTGGAAGTTCTGGAGTTCTTCTGGCAATCATGACAATGGGGCAGATGGTTGGAGCTCTTTTCTTCTCTCCTCTTGGGTATAAAGTGGGTTTGCAATATCCTTTTCTTATCTCGGGGCTATTGCTTGTCGCCAATGCAGGCTTCGGGAATTATGTCTTCAGAAGGGAAGAATATTAAGCAAGAGATGATTGCAAGAAAAGGTTCTCGTTTTGATATCATCCTCATTAGCGGCGAGCCCTATGTGGATCATCCGCTCTCAGGAATCGGAGTGATTGCCCGGGTTCTGGATGCAAAAGGCTACAGAGTTGGGGTTGTGGGTCGCCCCGATTGGAAGAAGGATGAGGATTTTCGAAAACTCGGAAGACCGCGCCTCTTTTTCGGCATTACTTCAGGCTCCATTGATAGCCTGCTTGTCAATTATACTCCGCTGAAACGAAGACGGAGCCGCGACCCTCATGCACCTTATCGGTCTGGCATTCCCGACCGGGCAGTGCTTGTTTACTCGAATAAAATCAAACAGCTCTTTCCAGATTCGATCATCGTCATCGGCGGTGTGGAATCGTCCCTGCGACGTTTTGCTCATTATGATTACTGGGAAGACAGGGTCCGCCGGAGCATTCTGCTCGATTCGCGGGCTGATATTCTGGTTTATGGGCCTGGGGAGTTGCAGGCTATCGAGATTGCCCGGCGACTTGAGCGAGAGGAAGATATGGCGGGCATTTCAGGAACCTGTGTCGTTCGAGCGGAAATGCCTTCAAATTATGAGGCGCTACCTTCTTTTGAAGAAGTTTGCCAAGACCCAGAGCTTTTCTCGAAGGCTCAGAATCTCTTTTCTAACAGGCGACATCTGGCCCAGCTCCATGCCAACCGCTTTGTCCTCCAGTATCCGATGCCAGATTACAGGAGAGAGGACTTGGATTGGATCTATGGACTTCCCTATTCTCGGGAAATTCCTCCAGAGTTTCCCGAATTTTCCATGGCTCGCTTTTCGGTTGTAACTCATCGCGGTTGTATTGGCCGCTGCTCTTTTTGCGCTCTTTCACTTCATCAGGGGGATCGGATTATCTCCCGAAATGAGGAATCCATCCTGGAGGAAATTCACCGCTTGAGAGAATATCCAGATTTTAAGGGTTATATTGATGACCTGGGAGGCCCGACTGCCAACATGTACGGCATGGATTGTCGAAAGGCCTGTGAAGGGGAATGTCTGAGATGTCCAGAGCTCGATCGAAGCCATAAGAGATTAGTCCATTTGATGAGGAAAGCGCGACAAATTCCTGGAATAAAAAAAGTTTTTGTCCGAAGTGGCATCCGCTATGACCTTGCCCTAGAAAGTCCGGAATATGTCAAAGAGTTATGTGACCATCATCTTTCGGGCCTTCTGAAAATAGCTCCAGAGCACGTTTCTCCTCAAGTTTTGCGCTTGATGAACAAGGAGAAGCGGCCCTTGGAGGAGTTCCGGAAGTTGTTTCAAAAAATAAATAAGGGACGTAAACAGCATCTCAAATATTACTTCCTGGTCGCTCATCCTGGAGCTTCCATCAAAGAGGCTAAAGAGTTAGCCAGGCTGGTGCGAGGATTAGAAAAAGCAGGGGATAAACCAGTTGAGGGAATACAGATTTTTACGCCAACTCCCATGACCCGCTCAACTTGCATGTATCACACAGGAAAAGACCCCGTCAGTGGAGAAGAGGTTTATGTCCCCCGAAACTATGCGGAAAAGAAAGAACAGAAGAGAATGCTTTCTTCAAAGCCTCTTTGAAAAAGACTTACACCCATCCCTCCGCAAGCTCAGGCCTTATCATAGGGAAGTCTAAATATTCATCGGAAGATTTATTTCTCCTCACGATGACAACTTTCTTCATAGGTGATCCTAATACTCATGGAAAGAGAAGCATCCAAAACTCCGTGATAGATAGCAAGAGACGAAGCTCAGGTTGGATGACTTGAAGGCATGCTGCCTTCTCCCCAGCGAGGAGAAGTTGCTCGATTCGAGGCTTCGCTCTCCTTCTCCCTTTGGTCGAGGAACCCTGCCCGCTTCGCCTCTCATACGGCCTTCTTCGTTCATCCAACCTCGCCAGAATCGAGGCCCTCATGTATTTGCTATCATCACGGAAGAAGGGATGTTTCCCATGGAAAGAAAATGTATTGACAGAAGATAAAAAATGTTATATGAATATATGTTCATATATTGATATTAGAATGAAAGATATTCTAAAGGTTTTCAAAGCGCTCTCCGATCCCACTAGGCTGCGGATCATGATGCTTCTCATGGAAAAAGAGCTCTGTGTCTGTGAGCTGATGTTTATCTTAAAAATGGAGCAATCACGGATTTCCCACCAGATGAGAATCCTCAGAGATACAGACTTGGTCGACGATATTCGTGATGGAAAGTGGATTATCTACAGGATCCCGGAAACCATCCGAGAGAGTCTTAAGCCATTATTTGGGCAATATTTAAAAGAAAAGATTAAAGAATCAAGAGAATCGATGCAGGATCTCGAGAACCTCAAGATTTGTCTAAGGGAAGAAATAAGAAAAAAGAACTTGCCAAAGAAGAGTTAACGCTAGAGATAATAGATGAAAGAAGAGTCGACTTTATAGAGGCGAAAGTGGACGCTGGAGGTTTCTTGCTGAAATTGTTACAAGGTGGTTTGGGCAACCTGGCGGCCTACCTTGCTGCCCATGTGCTCCTATGCTTGGTTCCCGCGTTCTTTATCGCCGGAGCCATGACGGCGTTGATCCCAAAAGAATCCGTCACCCGTTTTTTGGGCCGGAATGCACCGAAGTACGTTTCTTATCCCGCGGCAGCGCTGGCTGGCTCGGTGTTGTCAGTCTGCTCGTGTACGATTGTGCCGCTGTTTGCGGGTATTTATAGAAAAGGCGCGGGGCTCGGCCCGGCTATCACCTTCCTGTTCTTTGCGCCAGCAGCCAATATTCTGGCGCTTGTCTATACGGGCGGGGTGATCGGCGCAGACCTCGCCTTTGCCCGTCTATTCCTTTCGCTGACCTTTGGCATCGGGATTGGCATGATCATGGCCCTTATCTTCCGCCGTTCAGACATCTCTCACGACGAAAGCACGGATACCTTATTTGCAGAGAGAGCCAGCATGCACCGTTCGGCGCTGGTCTTTCTTTTCATCCTCATTGCGCTCTTGCTATCCGGCACGCTTAAAATCGGCCTCCTTACCAATGCCTATGCCCGGGTTACCTTGCCGGTAGCTGGCATGGATCGTTTTCAAGAGTTTTTGTCCCGAGTTGTTCCCTTCGACGCCAGCAAAGGCCAGGAGGGTGTCACTGTGCAGGGAGCGATCCTGATCGGCCTGCTTATCCTGATCGCTGTCGCTTCCTGGCGTGGACTGGAGAAGATCTTTGAGGGCTTCAACCGCTGGACATGGGTCTCCCTTGGATTGGTAGTGCTCACCCTCTTGATCGCTTCAGCCGGGATGAAGCCTTACGCTGGAGGACTCGATATCCTGTTGACCGGTAAGATGTTCGGGGTGATTTTGTCAATGATTATCCTCGGGTACATAGGTCACAGAAACCTGACGCAAGACGAGGTGCGCAACTTCGTCTGGGAAACCTGGCGCTTCATCAAGCAGATCTTTCCCTTGCTGGTGGTGGGTGTATTCTTCGTCGGTGTCATTCGCGTGATTATCCGCCCCGAGTGGATCAAAGCTCTGGCCGGGCAGAATACTCTCCTGGGGAACCTGGCGGGCGTTGTCTTCGGCGTGTTCATGTACTTCCCGACACTGGTCGAAGTGCCCGTTGCCAAAATGTTCCTAAGCCTGGGAATGCACCGTGGCCCCCTCCTCGCTTACCTGATGGCCGATCCCGAACTCAGTCTGCAAAGCATCCTGATGATCTCAGCTGTCATCGGGCGGTTCAAGGCGTGGGTCTATGTGATCTGGGTGGCGCTGTTCAGCACCCTGGCCGGGTTGATCTATGGCGCCTTGGAGGACGGAGCGAGTATCTGGTTGATCATGATCTACCTGCTGGCTTTTTTCGCCCTGCTGGCCGCAGGACTGTGGTGGATGAGTAAACGCGGTGCTGCCCGACCTGCGGCTCCTCCAGAAGGGTCGACGGATCGATGAAAAAATTAGGAAGCAATAGCGGCTGTGCCTAGCTTCATTTGGGGCTTTTGTTTTAAGAAAGACGAGGCTGATGCTTATCGATAAGATAAAGATTTCTCATATCATGCCTTGTCTAGCTGACTCAGAAAAGATCAGGTTTATTGCTTATTTTGAAAAAGATATTTCGGAGGTTTTTCCATATTTAAACGCAGTATTAAAAGGAGCAATCTATAACCATAATGGACATACTTTGACTATAAAAAAAGAAGGTCGCCTCATCACGCTTCATCCTGATCGAATAGCAGCCGGGAAAATTTTAAATGAAAAAGATGCACAGGAAGTCATTGGGTGGCTCAAAGAGAATATCAATGACTGCTATGAAAAGAGAGGTTTAATCAAACCGAGCTTTGAAAGAAGACAAAGACTTGCGGCATTGGACATTTTTAAACTGCTTCCAGGGACAAACTGTAAAAAATGCGGTGAGATGACTTGTCTTGCTTTCGCTGTGGCGATATCCCAAGAGGAAACGGATATCATGAAATGCAAAGAAATATTTTCAGCTGAATTTACTGAAAAGAGGAAAGAACTTTTGCAGCTATTGATGGCCTCGGGATACAATGTCCCGGGTGATTTTGTTTAAAACGAAATAAAAGAAAAGGAGGTTTAAATATGGAAATCAGAATCTTAGGTCCGGGTTGTCCGCGCTGCCACGAAGTGGAAAAACGGGCAGTCAATGCGCTTGCTGAACTCAATCTCGCCGCGGACGTCCAAAAGGTAAGCGATATCAAAAAAATCATGGAGTTCAAGATTTATGCGACCCCCGGCTTGATCATCAACGGAAAGGTTAAATGCTCCGGACGAATCCCCTCTCAAGATGAAATCAAAAAATGGATCCAGGAAGAAATGTGAGGATCGATCCAGCTTTTACGGAGATGGTGTAATGGGTTATCAGTGCTCCAACATCCCTTCAAATCTCAAAATCATCCATGTCGGTGACAGCGAAGTCGGACTGTTCAACTTGAGAAAAATACTGAGAGACGTTTGCCACCTCGGGATCGAAGATGAGACAGCTCTAAAAAAAGAATTGCTACAAAAAATAAAGGAAAAGAACTCCATCTCTCGAGAACGCGAAGACCTGTATGCAGAAGCTCTGTTAAGGGAGTACCGCTCTTTTGCACAGACTCAACGGCCGATCCAGAAGCAAACCTCACAAGGTAAGGGGCACCCAAGTAAGGCCAATGGTTTTTTCAAAAGAATTTTCAGAAAACGAAGAAGTCTATGAACTGACTGACAAGGAATTCATCTAGGAATGTGTCAATACTGCGGAAACACCGGCCTGTGTTATTTCATCATTGTTTACGGAGGCTTATGGATTTACAGAAAATTGATCAAAATATGGAAACTCACAAACAGAAGGAGGAGGCAAAAAGAATGATGAAAATTTATTCCTTGAATAAACTGATAAAATTCTCTCCCGATAAACACACAAAGCATGTTTTTTTTGATACGGAGAGAATCAAAGCTCAAGTGATGGGCTTAGAGCCAGGACAACAAATTCCTCCCTGCAAAATGGATCATGATGTCATTTTTTTTGTTGTGCAAGGGAAGGGAAAGATTATTGTGGATGGACAAGAAGAGGCGGTGAGCGAGTCATCATGGATTTTTGTTCCGAAAGAGAAGGAAACGCGTTCGATTAAAGCCGAAACCAGGATGAAAGTGCTAGCAATTCAGGTTAGGTATTAAATTGATATTCACTCTGTTTATCTGGATGGCGGCCTTTGTTTGCTTGTTCATTTCAAGGTTGAAGAATAAAGAAAAAACGATAAATTCTCTTAAAGTTGCGCTGAAGTTTTTCCGATCAATGGCCCTACTTGTCTTTATGACTATCTGGGCAATAGGTTTTCTTATAGCCTTTCTCCCTCCAGAAATAATCTCCAAAACCGTAGGTCCAGAAGCGGGATTTAAAGGCGTGATTCTGGCAGCATTATTCGGGGCGATTGTCTTGATTCAGGCCTTTATCGCCTTCCCTTTAGCTGGATCTCTTCTCCGGCAGGGAGCTAGTGTCAGTGCAATAGCCGCCTTCGTCACTACCCTGGTTATGGTCGGAGTGGTTACAGCACCTTTAGAGGCAAAATTCTTCGGAAAAAAGTTCACTTTCTGGAGAAATTTCCTCAGTTTCCTCTTTGCCTTAATTATTGCTTTTATTATGGGAGAGGTTCTCAGTTGAAAAAGAAATTTTCCAGTCTCAGTTTTCTTTTTTTGCTCTTGTTGTCCAATATTTTTGTCTATTTTTTAAACCCTAAAAGAGCCCTTGTTGTTGTTATGACCTCAAAAAATTATCTCCTGGAGATGCTTTCTATTCTCCCGCCGATTCTTATTCTTATCGGCCTTTTTGAAATCTGGGTACCAAAAAGCGTGATTGAGAAAGCGATGGGTCAATCTTCAGGGATAAAAGGAATTTTAGTGTCTTTTCTCGTTGGAACCGCTACCGCGGGACCTTTGTATGTGGCTTTTCCAATCGGGGCATCTCTCTTGAGGAAAGGTGCCAGCCTCTTCAATACTTGCATATTCCTCTCCGTCTGGGCATCTATAAAAATTCCGATGATCTTTTTTGAAATTAAATTTTTGGGTCCTGATTTTGCTGGCTTAAGGTTAGCCTTAACTATTCCCAGTATTCTGGCCATCAGTTTGCTTCTGGACACGATTATAAAAAGGAGTCAAAAATATGAAAAGGTTTAGTCTAGCCCTATTGATGACAGCCTTTTTTTTCTATATAGGATTCAGCCAACAAGCCAAGCAGAAAGATGTTAATCAATCTCAAATTTCAATGTCTGCAAAAAAAGGCATTGTCTTGATCACGAACAGTCTTGAACTGAATTTTTCTCAATACAAAGTGACTTTCATTGAGCTTGGGGCGGACAGATGCATTCCTTGCCGGGCCATGCAGCCAATTATGAGAGAAATAGCTGAAGAGTTTACGGATCAAGTTCAGGTTGTCTTTTATGATGTCTGGAAAGATCCTAGACCGGCTCGCAAATATGCGATCCAGCTCATTCCAACCCAGGTTTTTATCGACCAGAAGGGGAAAGAGATCTTCCGGCATGTCGGCTATTTCCCCAAGGAAGAAATTCTGAGGATGCTCAAGGAAAAGCGAATCCTTTAGGTCTATAAATAAAATGGAACGCATATTTGGAGACGTTTCTCAGCTCATCCAGCAAAATCCCTGGCTGGCTATAATAGCCGTGTTCGTCGGAGGTGTCACAACCGCTTCCAACCCCTGCGTCCTGGCCATGATTCCTCTCCTGATAAGCATGGTCGCTGGCTACAAAGAAGTCTCGAACATCAAGAAATCCCTCATCTTTTCTCTTCTCTTTGTCCTCGGCCTATCCATCACTTTCACCGTGTTAGGTCTCATTTCATCCTTGATGGGGAGAATGTTTGGGGATGTCGGAGGCTTCTGGAAATACGTTGTCGCGGGAGTCTGTTTTCTGATGGGCGTTCATCTTCTTGGCCTTTTTAAATTGAATTTTTCCCTGCCGGCCAAGTTTCAACCGAAGAAAAGCGGGAACATCGGAGCATTTCTGCTCGGATTGCTTTTCGGCTTTGTCTCGACTCCCTGCGCCGTTCCCATTCTGGCCGTCCTCCTCGCCTTTGTCGCCAGCCGAGGGAATCTCTTCTACGGTGGATTCTTGCTTTTTGTCTATGCCTTGGGCCACTCATTCTTAATTCTCATCGCCGGAACATCCATGGGGGCAGCCAAAAGCCTGATTGAATCGAAAGGCTTGAGGAAGGCGAATTTGGTGCTTCAGAAGGCAGCAGGCCTTTTGATAATTAGTATCGGCCTTTATCTTCTCATCTTGAGCTAAGAGGGGCCAGCGTGGAGAAAACAATGAAGGAAAAATTAGCTGAGGCAAAAAAAATTTATTTTATGGATGATTTTAAGAAATTTATGAGAAACATGCAGGGCTTGACAGATGATGATTTCAAAAAGCCTGTGCCAGGAATAATCGAGAAAATACTAAAACTCGATGAAATAGACCCCCTAAAGATGTTTGAGCGGATTATGGGGGAGCTTGAATCCGAGTGGGAAGGGGCTTCACCCCTTCCGACCAATTCGGAGTTGCATCATTTTATCGTGCCAGGCGTGATCATGGCCGCTTTAAGGAATAGTGGTTATGAGATCGATGATCGAGATATTGAGGAAGCCATATCACGCGGCCAGAAGTTTGCAGGAGGCTCTTGTGGTTTCATGGGAACCTGTGGCGGAGCGTACAGCGTGGGGATTGTGGCCAGCATGATAAAAAAGACAAATCCGCTGCATGACGAGGAAAGGTCGGAAATATTACGCCTTGTTGCAGAAACATTGATGGACATATCCAAATACCCCCGCCGGTGCTGCAAAAGGAGCAGCTACATGGCCATCGAGAAAGCTACTGGCTACTTGAGGAATAACGGCTTTGACAAATTAACAATCAGCGAAATTAAGTGCCAATGGGCGCCTAAGAATAAAATGTGTTTGGGAATTAAATGCCTCTACTTTCCCCAAAAAGGAGGAAAGGCATGATTGAAAAAACACTTGGCTTTATCGGCGGCGGGAGGGTGACCCGTATCATCCTGGAAGGATTTAAAAGAAAGAATCTGCTATTTAAGGAAGTTGTTGTTAGCGATATCAATCCGGAAGCTCTAAAACATTTAAAAGAAAAATTTCTCGATATAACAGTTGCTCTTGACAACAATCCTTTACCGGCTTCAGGCGACCTTGTTTTTATCGCACTCCATCCGCCCGCTGTGCTGCCGGCTCTTGACGATATCAAGCCCTAATGAGAAAGGATGCAATCCTTATCTCTCTGGCGCCGAAAATAGCCATTTCAAAAATATCGGAACGGCTTGAGGGCTTTAATAAAATCGTACGCATGATCCCCAATGCCTGCTCAATCGTCAACCATGGATATAACCCAGTAGCCTTTTCTACCTCGCTGGATGAATCGGAGAGAAAGTATTTAATGAAGATCCTGGCTATCCTTGGGGACTGTCCCGAAGTTGATGAGGATAAGCTTGAAGCCTACGCCATTCTGGCCGCATGGGCCCCACATATCTCTGGTTTCAGCTTTATGAGTTGGAGAAAATCGGCACGTCCTTCGGATTGACTCCGCAGGAAGTCCGAAGTGCAGTTACCCGCATGGCAGAGGGAGCAGCGAAGACCATGTATGAATCTGATTTAACGCCCGAAGACGTTATGGATTTAATACCAGTCAAGCCGCTGGGAGAAGAGGAAGAGACAATCAAGAGCCTCTATCGATCAAAACTCGAAGGGCTTTATAAAAAATTGAAGGCTTGATTGAAATTCAGAACTTCATGAACAAGGAGATACAAAATGACTGAAAAAGTCGCAGCCAAACTTTCTATTCTGGATAGATATCTGACTGTCTGGATATTCCTGACCATGGCCGTTGGAGTTCTCTTGGGATATGTTTTCCCGGGCATCGTCGGTTTCATTAATAAATTCCAGGTGGATACGACCAACATTCCTATTGCCATCGGTTTGATTCTCATGATGTATCCTCCCCTCGCTAAGGTCAAGTATGAAGAGCTCGGGGATGTCTTCCGTAACGTTAAAGTGCTTTCCCTTTCTCTGATACTAAACTGGATCATCGGCCCCATCCTGATGTTTGCTCTCGCCGTCCTCTTTCTCCATGACCGGCCGGAATACATGTACGGACTCATCATGATCGGCTTGGCCCGCTGCATCGCTATGGTCATCGTCTGGAATGACCTCGCCAAAGGAGACACCGAGTACGCGGCGGGTCTTGTCGCCCTCAATTCCATCTTCCAGGTTTTCCTTTACTCCGTATATGCTTATATTTTCATCACCAAGGTGCCGACGTGGATGGGGCTTAAAGGGACGGTCGTAGATGTGACCATGAGCCAGATTGCCAAAAGCGTTTTCATTTACCTCGGCATTCCCTTCATCGCTGGCATGATCACGCGTTTCAGCCTCCTCAAAATCAAGAGCCGGACCTGGTATGAACAGAAATTCATTCCGAAGATCAGCCCCATCACGCTCATTGCTCTGCTCTTCACCATCATCGTCATGTTCTCTCTGAAGGGCGAGTATATCGTCAAGATCCCTCTGGATGTTGTCCGGATCGCCATCCCTCTTGTTTTCTACTTCGTCCTCATGTTTTTCGTGTCATTTTATTTGGGGCGGAAGGCCGGAGCGAATTACCCGATCACTACCACCTTGTCGTTCACTGCAGCCAGCAACAATTTCGAGCTTGCTATAGCCGTGGCTGTTGCCGTGTTCGGTATTAACTCAGGAGAAGCGTTCGCCACTGTTATTGGCCCTCTGGTCGAGGTCCCCGTGCTGATCAGCCTGGTCAACGTCGCTCTAAATTTCAAAAGGAAATATTTTGAAAACAAAGCTTAAAGGATGAATGCCCAAACGGGGTCTGTATTCCGGAATACTTACTAAAAGGAGTTTGAAATGTTTGAAAAAATCTTAATCGCCACGGATCTCTCCGGGGCCTCTGAGAGCGTTGTCAACTGTGGCGGAGCATTCAGGCAATTGGGAGTGGAAAAGGCATTTCTCTGTTATGCGTTAGGACTCAAGCACCTGGAAGAATTGAAATATCAAATGACACCTCTGGTTGAACCGAGATTGAAGAAACAGAAGAGAGCCCTGGCAGAAAATGGCTTGGAGACAGAAATCATCATTGCGCCCGGCATCCCTTCGATCGAGATCAATCGGATCGCTGAAGAAAAAGATGTCTCGTTGATAATCATAGGAGCGCATGGAGAAAGCCTGGCCAGCCATCTCCTTTTCAAGTTCGGAAGAGTCGCTTCTGAAGTCTTGCACAGCCATAAGAAACCGCTATTGCTTGTCCGAACCGAAGTCACAGAAGAAAAAGATAGGGAAACTTGCGTGAAAGTATCCTGCACCGATTTCCGAAGGAAAATCCTTTATGCGACGGATTTTTCTGATAATTCCCACAGGGCATTCCTTTATATGGAGGAGATCGTCAGGAGAGGATGCAAAAATGTTACGCTCATTCACGTCCAAGACAGGGTACGAATAGAAAGACACCTTGAACACAAACTTGAGGAGTTCAATAAAATTGATGCTGAAAGGCTAGAGATGTTGAAAAAGAAACTCGCAGAAATAGGCGCAGAGAATGTATTGGTGAAAATTCCTTATGGGAACCCCAGTAGCGAAATCCTTAATGAGTTGAAGAAGAGCAATTACACCCTAGCTGTTCTAGGCAGTCAGGGACGAGGCTTTATAAAAGAGGTTTTTCTAGGAAGCGTGAGCCATAACATTGTCAGGAATGCATCGGTTTCAGTGCTGCTTGTTCCCGCTTTGAGATAAAAGTGAATTTTCCAGGTAGGGACCGCTCGGATCCCAATCGCCATTCCTCTCATCATATATTTCTTTATTATGTGGTTTGGCGCGTTCTTTATCGCCAAAAAGATGGGCGCGGGCTATCCCCAGACGACGGCCGTCTCGTTCACCGCGGCAAGCAACGATTTTGAGCTGGCCATTGCCGTTGCCGTCTCCATCTTCGGCATCGCCTCAGACCAGGCTTTTGCCACAGTCATTGGACCTCTCATTGAAGTTCCTGTCCTCATTACTCTCGTCAATGTCGCCTTAAAATTCAAAAAGAAGTTTTTCGAAGAAAAAGCAGCATCAGTCAAAGCACTGGATGCTTGAATTTATAAAAAATTGTTTATATTTTGACACCAAATTTTTCTTATGTTATAAACTTTTTGCCCGAAGCCGTTCCAGGAGGTTTAGCGCCATGGACAAACCTTGGCCCAACTCATGGGAGTGGAGGTTTATGAGGAAGCTCATGCCTGAGACAGGGAACCCGGAAGGTTGACGAGAGTGAGATAATTAATTATGATAAGCCAAGGGTAGAAGTTTTGATGAGGAAATCGCTTATAAAAACGCTTAATCTGATGGTTTTGATATCACTTTCCTGTGTTTCCTACAGAGGTGTTCATCTTGTCAATCTGGCGACAAAAGAAATGCCTTCTGAGACAGAAGTAGTTCTAACCACCACAAAACCTGTTCAATATAAAGAGACAAAAGTAGAAAATCCTCCCCGCCTGGTCATAAGCTTCCCCGAAGATGCTGTCTATGGCAACGAAAGAGAGGAATTGGTCATAAATAAAGGGTCAATCAGAAAGATAAGAAATGAATATTATCAAGGAGGAGGGAAAAGCGAACGGCGATTGAATTCGGTGATCGTAGAGCTTGCTCAGGATGAGCCTTATAAAATCTCTCAGAGCGGAAGTTCCATCATCATCAGAATAAAAAATTCAAATCTATCTCCAATTACTGCGCCTGAAGAGAGAGCAGAGATTGTGGCTCAGCTACAAACAAGCGACAAAAACACCCTCATGGAATCTGCGTATCTCATTGGCCCTGGGGATGTTTTAAGCATAGAAGTCTGGAAGCAGCCTGATGTCTCCAGGGATGTCAGGGTGGACGAGAAAGGCGAGATTAGACTTCCTCCAGCAAGAAAAATAAGTGTCTTGGGATTGAACGTTTCCGAGTTAGAGGAGAAGCTGACTGAAGCTCTTTCCAGATACCTCATTGATCCTATAGTTTTCGTTACCATTAAGGAGTATAACAGCCAGAGGGTCATCGCTTTGGGAGAAATAGCCCCTGGCATGTATACCCTGAAAAGAAGGACGACTCTTGTAGAATTTCTGGGCCAGATCGGAGGAGCTCGAGAAAATGCGGATATTTTCCATATCAAATTGATTAAAAAAGACGGGAAAATTTTTACTTATAATTTGAATGAGCTTATTCATGATCCTCTAAAGAGTGATGAGGCTATTGTTTCAGGAGGGGATACCCTTTATGTCCCTCCCTTAGAAATCAATAAAGTTTATGTTTTGGGTGAAGTCAGAACCCCAAAAATCATCAATATTAAAGGAAAGTTGAACATCATAGATGCTATCACAGAAGCAGGGGGCTTTACCGCTGACGCTGTCACCAAAAGTGTCATTGTCGTTCGAGGGGAATTGGGTTCCCAGAAGGGAATCCGGGTGAACGTGAATCAAATTCTTAAGAAAGCTGATGTTGGTCAGAATATTGAGTTAATGGCTGGGGATATAGTCTATGTGCCCAAAAGCTTTATTGTGGATATCGAGCGATTCTTGAGAGATATATCACTTCCTATCATGTGGAATATATGGTTCATAAAATAGCTATGTGCTCAATAAAAGATTTGAGAGTGTCAGATGCCAAGAATTGAGATGAATCTTGGTGATTATTTGCGAGTGGTTCGCAAGAGAAAGCGAATTATCATCTTATCTTTTATTTTAGTCATTATTTCCACAATCTACTACACAAATAAACAATCTCCTCTTTACAGCACGTCCTCCAAAGTTAAGATTGAGCAGAGAAAGTCAGTTGCCGAAATATTAACAGAGTTGGTGACCTGGGCTCCAGGAGATGAAATGGCTTCTCAAGCCAATCTGATCAACAGTTATCAAATGATGGAGAAAGTGGCAGAGAGGTTGAACTTGGCAGATTCCTCTATGGAGCCTGAAGAGCGTATGGCAACAATCAAGGGACTACAGTCTCAAGTTCAGACAGAGCAAGTTGCCACTACCAATATCGTCGCCATTACAGCGTTTTCCAGTGATCCTCAAAAGGCGATGGTTTTGGCCAATACAGTCGCCAGCGTCTATGTCGATACTCACTTTGAAAACAAGAAGAAAGAAGCATCCAATGTTAGAAAATTTGTTAAGGAGCAGTTGGATAATTATTTGGCTGAGCTGCAAAAAAGTGAAATGGCCCTTCAGCAATTCAGGCAGGAAAATCCTTTGGTGGTGGAGAGAGAAATCAGTGCGCCTCCCCTTCAAACTGACCCCCTGGTAACCAGCCTCCAGGAAGAAATTGTCAAATCGGAGTTAGAGCTGATTTCCTTGAAAAGCAAATACACAGATGAACATCCAGAGGTTATTGCTCTACGACAGAGATTAGAAATAAATAAAAAAGATTTATCTTCGACTTTAAGTCAACTGGCGGACCAACAGAAGGAATATTCTGGAAAGGAGATTAAGCTCGTTCAGCTCAAGCGCGATGTGACCACGGCCCAGGATATTTATTCGATGTTTAAAAAGAGATATGAGGAAGCACGCATTCTGGAGGCAGAAAAAGTTCAAGACGTGACTATTATCGAACCTGCCCTATTGCCTTCTTCTCCCATAGAGCCCAATATCCGATTCAATATCTTGATAGGCATCTTCAGCGGATTGTTGATCGGCTTCATCATGGCTTTTGTAACCGAAAGCTTGGACACTTCCATTGGCCGCATAGATGACATAGAAGCACTAATCAAGGTCCCTGTTTTAGGCATTATCCCCTATACAGCATTGGAAAGAGGGAAAAAGCATTTTTTTAGGAGGAAATTAAAAAAAAGAGACCAGATATCAGAAAAAGAGCAGTTTCAAAAACGCTTGGTTGCCTTATTTGAGCCAACTTCTATTGCCGCTGAGGCCTACAAGAGTCTGCGCACCAATATAGATTTGAGTGGCATAAAAAAAATTGGAAATAGCATTGTTATTACCAGCGCTGCCCCTGAGGAGGGGAAAACTCAGACTTTATGTAATTTGGCCATAGCCATGGCTCAGGCTGGTCAGAAGGTGGTCATTGTTGAATCGGATTTCAGAAAACCGATGATTTATAAATTGTTTGGGATCAAGAGAAGCCCTGGTTTAACCGAGGTCTTGATAGGGAACCTCTCTTGGCAGAAAGCAGTAAATACAGCAACGGATATGTTGTTAGGAGGGCTTGAATTTGAACGGATATTAAGTACGCACGGTATAGAGAATCTGCATATCATTGCCTGTGGAGAACACACGAGCAATCCCGCAGAACTCCTCAATTTTCCTGAAATGGGCGAGCTGATTAAAGAACTCAAGCAGAATTTTGATGTTGTCTTGCTGGATAGTCCCCCAACGCTTCCTGTCACTGATTCAGCCATTTTAGGAACAAAAGCTGATGGCGTCATTTTGGTCTATCAGGCTGGCAAAACCTCAAGACACGCTCTTGTCAGGGCTAAAATCCAGCTGGAAAATGTCAAAGCCAAGATTTTGGGAATTGTCATAAATAACCTTAAGGCTGAATTTATTGAAGATGTCACACCCTACCAGAGATACCGCTATTATGGCTATTACGGAGAGAAAGCGAAGAAAAAAGAAAAATAATAAATACAGCCTATCACGCAATAAAGTTATCTTCCAAGACCTTCCTTCCTCCAAAGTGTCTTTATAGACGACTTTGCCTGGAAATAGCGAGCGCTTCTTCACCCCTGATATGACCACTCCAGATGAAAAATATTGGAGAATAATCACCCCCCAATTCATCTTTAAAGGCGATTCCCCCCTGTAAAATTTTTGAACAGAATCTATTCGTGTGTCCAAGTTTAGTACAAAAATTTATAAAAAATCAAACCATGCCATGTCTTCTCAGGAAGTGTAGAGAGTATAGATTTCATGCTCTTTCTTTTTGCTCGGTGAGTGAAAGGCGGAAAGGAGACTCTCTGAAGAATAGCACTCGCCAAAAGTCTTCCGCTGGAAAGAGGAAGAGATGCGTATAAACTGGCAGGAGCCAAAATTTATTGCCACTCTTGCTTTTCTGCTGGTCATCTTCGTTATCAGCATTCTCTCAGGTCAGATTATTGCCGGATTCTCTTATAAGTTTGCCATAGCGCTCATCTTAGGCTCCCTCATTTTTATCGTCACGCTCGTCAACACAGATGCAGGTCTTTCGGTCTTGATTTTTTCAATGCTCCTTTCCCCAGAGATACTGTTAGGTCAGGTTCCAGGTAGAGATATTGTCATTCGCTTTGATGACCTCTTGCTGGTAATTATCACCTTTGCTTGGCTGGCAAAAACAGCCATAAATAAAGGATTAGCCCTATTTGTAAAAACACCTATTAATAAAGCCATAGGAATTTATTTATTGGTTTGTGTCATAGCTACTCTGAGAGGTGCTGCTTTAGGATATGTCATTCCTGCCAAAGGTCTCTTTTATATCCTAAGATATACAGAATATTTCTTGCTTTATATTTTAGTTGTAAATCAAATCCATAGCAGAAAACAGATCAAATCCTTTCTTACTGCTTTTTTCGTAGTCTGTGCCATCGTATCTATCTATGGGATAATGCAAATTCCTAAAGGTGTTGGAATAAGTGCTCCCTTTGAAGGAAAATCAGGAGAACCCAATACTTTTGGGGGATACTTACTCTTTATTCTTTGCATAGCCATAGGAATTTTCTTGCAGAACGTTCCCCAGAAGCTAAAAACAACTCTGGCTGGGCTTGGGATTCTAATTCTGTTTCCGTTTCTTTATACCCTGTCTCGTGCCTCATACTTAGGCATCATTTTTTCCTTCCTCGCGTTTATCTTCTTAAGCAAGAGAAAATTAATATTAGTGACAATGATAGCTGCAATTCTCATAGGAGGAATAGTCCTAAAACCAGAGGCAGTTTTTTCCAGAGTAAAATACACATTTCAAGAAAAACAGGCAAGCTTAGCCAAGATTGGCCATGTCTATCTTGATCCATCTTCTTCCGCAAGAATTTTTAGTTGGAAAGAAAGCTTAAAAGCCTGGATGAAAAATCCAATTTTGGGCCGCGGGGTCACAGGGTTTAGTTTTATCGATGGGCAATATATCCTTACCCTTCCCGAGCTTGGCATTGTGGGTTTCTTGGTTTTCCTCTGGCTTTTGTGGTCCATTTTCAAACATTCCCTTGACATCCATAAAAAAATGAAAAATGAATTGGACAAAGGTTTAACTCTTGGTTTTATCGCTGGTTTTATTGGCTTAATTACTCATGCCTTGACTGCTAATACTTTTATCATAATTCGCATTATGGAGCCGTTCTGGTTTTTTGCAGGAATCATTATGATGCTGCCAGCATTGAGAGAAGAAGCAATAGAAACAGATCACTTATTATAGGGATAGATGAGTGAATATTGCTTATGATGATAATTCCCCTTATAATTCACGCGTGCATTTCTTTGCTTTGAATTTTGTTTTTTCCCAGCTCATCTTTCACAAAAAATTACCCCTTTGGGGTTCCATGGCTTTTTCAAATTCCTAATCCTGTGCGATAACAAACTTTAAGGCAAAGAAGCATCATTTAAAAATTCGAGAAAGGTTTTGCATTTGAAAAAATAACATAAAAAACAATGGACACAGAAACAAGGTTTATTAAAAACACCATAGCTTTGATGGGCTCACAGGTTGGTATTAAAACCTTGTCCTTTGTGCTCGGCATATTCGTGGCAAGATATCTTGGCGCAACAGATTATGGCAAGTATTCCTTTGGCTATGCCTACATTGACCTTTTTGGGCCTGTTGCTGGTTTGGGACTCAACCTGCTGATTGTGCGAGAGGCATCTCGCAAAAGGGAAGATACCCCTGTCCTGGTGGGTACATCCATGGCTTTAAAGCTCATGTCCTCCGTTTTTGTTGTTGGGCTCGCCTTTTTGATTCTCCACTTTATCCCTTCTTCCCAGGATGCAAGGATTGTCGTTTATATTTTTGGATTAGGCTTCATTCTTGAGCATTTGTACGGCTCTGTCAGCATGGCTTTTGCCGCTTTTGAGAGGTTCGACATCTATGCCATGGTGCAAGTCATAGAGAGAATTGTTAGCTTCGCTCTTATCTTAACTCTGCTCTTCTGGGGTTTCCGACTGATCGCTATCTCCTGGATTCGTCCTCTGACCGCTCTCATCATCTTGCTCATCAGTCTCTGGCTGGCCACAAAGAAAATTCTCAAGTCCAGGCTCCATTTTAATAAGAGTCTCTCTCCCTTCCTTTTAAAAGAAGGCTGGCCATTTATGGCCGATGCTCTTTTCATGGTCATCTATCTAAAGATTGATGTGGTTATGCTCCAGGCAATGAAGACTTCTACCATAGTGGGATGGTATGCCATAGCATCTGGACTCCTCTTTGTTTTTATGCCTTTACAGATGGCAGTCGTTCAATCTGTATTTCCCACATTTTCAAGGACTTATATTGAAGATCAACGCTCTTTTTCCCTCTATTTTGAAAGGATTTCAAGATTCCTTTTATCAACGGCAACGGCTATTGCTGTGCTTGTGACATTCGCTGCTCCTCCGCTGGTTTCAATCCTTTATGGCAAAGATTACATCCCATCCATCTCAATGCTCAGGATACTGATATGGACTTTGCCACTGATGTCTTTGAGCTCACTTGCAAGGACAGCATTAATGAGTTGCAACCTCCAGAGAATCGTACTCTGGGTAGGCGGGAGCAATGTCATAGTGAATATTATATTGAATTTATTTTTTATTCCTTTATTTGGGGGACACGGGGCTGCCATTGCAACTGTCCTGACCGAACTTGTTGGGCTTATCATTTTCTTCATTTTAATAAAAAGAAGATTAGCCTATGTAAATTTCATCAATGGCTTAAGGCCTCTCAAGGGAGATGATTTTCGTGCCATGAAAGAGCTTTTGCTAAGAAGAGGAAAATGAAGAAATATTTAGAGAGAATTTCAGAAGAGGAAAAGGACACGGCTGTTTTCAAATGCCATCATGCCCAGTATAAATTTGCAAAGGATTACATCCTAGGACAAACTGTCTTGGATGCCGGCTGTGGCAACGGCTATGGTGCTTATTATCTTTCGTCTTGGGCAGCTCGAATTATTGGTGCGGATATTTCCGCTGAAGCCCTGGAATATGCGCAAGCCCATCATCAAAAACAGAATATCAAATATGTCAGGGGTAACTGTGAGTCACTTCCTTTTCAGGAGCATTCTTTTGATATGATCTGCAGTTTTGAAGTGATAGAACATATCCCTGATTATTTTAGCTTCCTCAAGGAAATGAAAAGGATTTTAAAACCGGGAGGAATGGCGATCATTTCTACACCGAATAAAAAGGTTTCGTTGTCGTCTAGAAAGAATTCTGCTAATCCTTATCATTCTCATGAGTTTTCATCAGAGGATGTAGAAGATTTGCTTCGACCTCACTTTCGAGATGTAACAATTTATGGCCAAATGGGCAGTGAGAAACTCAAAGAAGTCTTCCAAGGAAACAGATTCAAGCGGTTTTTAGCAAAAATAGATTTCCTTGGAGTTCATCGTTTTTTGCCCGAAAGGATTTATGAAAAATATGCAAGAATCCTTGGCTTCGCGTTGCAAAAAGATATTACTGAAGATGATTACTTTTTTGTGAATTCAGAAATCGATCGCGCAGAGCAACTTATCGCTGTCTGTAAAAAAGAACAATGAAGATCTTATTCGTGGCACCGCAGTCAAGAGATACAATACTGGGGGCAATCGGTAACTATTGTGGGAAAGCATTAAAAAAACTTGGTTACCAGATAGAAGTTTTTGACTTTCGGAGAAGTCAGTACCTTCAAAGTCCGATAGGCTCTATTCTTAAAAAAGTGATAAAAAAAGTACATCCTTATCCACGCTGGAAATTTTCATTTGCTGAATCATTAGAAAATGAAAAGATGAATCAGAGATTATCGCAAGTAGTCAAGGATTACAAACCGGATATCATGTTCGTATTGATGGGTGACACGATTTCTTCTCAGATCTTGAAGGAAGCGAGACAACAAGGAGCGGTCACAGCCAATTGGTTTCATGACACCGTTCTTGCTCCAACACGAAAAGATTTTGTCCTGAATACATCTCCTGACTATGACTATTTTTTTATTATCGACTCTGAAGATGTTCTCAATTATATAAAAATCGGTGCGCGCTGTGTGAGGACTATTCCTTTAGCTTGTGCTCCTGAAGTGCATAAAAATATCAATTTAACCGAAGAGGAGCAGAAAAAATACAGGAGTGAAGTCTGCTTTGTGGGGACATTGAAATTTAACCGTGAGCAAGTCCTGAGTCATCTTTCAGATTTTGATTTGGGTATCTGGGGTTATTGGATAAAAAGGAATCCCTTGCTCGCCAAATTTTATAGGGGGAAGCATTTCTTCGCTGAAGAGGCATCGAAGATTTATAATGCCTCTCGGATTGTCCTTGATATTAATCAGGGAAATGAAAATCAACGCTTCTATGTGACTCCAAGAGTATTTGAAGTCCCAGCCTGCGGGGCGTTTCTCCTGACAGAAGAGAACCCATGGCTCTCCAGTCTTTATGAGATAGGTAAAGAGATCATTTGCTTTAAAGAGGAAAAAGAGTTGAGAGAGCTCGCAAGATATTATCTCAAGCATCCAGAGGAGAGAAAGAGGATTGCCCAGAGAGGTCAACAAAGAGCTTATCGTGACCATACTTATGAAAAGAGAATTCAACAGATTTTTTCCATCATAGAAAAAAATGGTTAATATTCTCGGAATTTCTGCTTTTTACCATGACAGTGCTGCCTGTTTGATTCAAGATGGGGAGATTATTGCTGCTGCCCAAGAAGAGCGATTCACCCGTAAGAAGCATGATTTCCGTTTTCCAAAACAGGCGATTGCGTATTGCTTAAAGGAAGGAAAGATTTCGGAAAGAGAATTGGATTATGTGGCTTTTTATGATAAGCCCTTTATTAAATTTGAACGCATTGTCGAGACTTATCTTGCCTATGCACCACGAAGTTTGAAATCCTTTTTATTAGCACTTCCTCTCTGGCTGAAGGAAAAACTCTTGATGACAGACTTGATTCGCAAAGAACTGGATGGGTACAAAGGAGAGATTATTTTTCCCGAACACCATGAGTCACATGCAGCTTCTGCCTTTTATCCATCACCATTTGAAGAGGCAGCATTTCTTACCATTGATGGAGTTGGGGAATGGGCAACCGCGAGTTTTGGTGTGGGAAAAGGTCATTTGATTGAAACCATGTATGAACTCCATTTTCCCCATTCCTTGGGGCTTCTTTATTCTGCCTTCACCTACTATACAGGATTTAAGGTCAATTCCGGTGAATACAAAATGATGGGATTGGCACCTTATGGGAAACCCAAGTATGTAAATTTAATTTATGAGCATTTGATAGACTTGAGAGAGGATGGTTCATTCAAGCTCAACATGGAGTATTTTGACTACTGCGCCGGACTTCGAATGACAAATGATAAGTTCAATAAATTGTTTGGCGGAAAACCCCGAAAGCCAGAGGCCCCCATGACACAGAAAGAGATGGATTTGGCTTCCTCCATTCAAGTTGTGACTGAAGAGGTAGTGCTGCGGATGTCCCGCCAGGTAAAAAAACTTACAGGAGAAAAGAACCTTTGTTTAGCAGGGGGTGTCGCTTTAAATTGTGTTGCCAACGGCAAGATATTGCGTTCGGGGATTTTTGATGACCTCTGGATTCAACCTGCTTCCTCTGATGCAGGCGGGGCTTTAGGCGCAGCACTCATCGTTTGGCACCAATACATGGGGAATAAGAGGAAGCCAGCAACTCGCAGAGATGGTCAGAGAGGTTCTTATCTTGGGCCAGAATTTTCAAATGAATTTATAGAATCCTTTCTTCGGAGCAGAAAAATCTCCCATAAAAAACTCGCTCCGCAAGATATGCCTGCTTTATTGGCTGAATTGCTGGCTCAGGGAAAAGTCATTGGCTGGTTTCAAGGCAGAATGGAATTTGGCCCCAGAGCATTGGGAAGTCGAAGTATTCTGGGAGACCCGCGCTCACCAAAAATGCAGTCGATAATGAATCTGAAGATCAAATTCAGGGAATCTTTTCGGCCTTTTGCACCTTCTGTGTTAAGCGAGAAAGCCTCAGAATGGTTTGAAATTCAAAGAGAAAGCCCTTATATGCTTCTTGTCGCAGACCTGAAGAAGGACAAACAAAGGGCAGTGACTGAGGAAGAGAAGAAATTAAATGGCCTGGACAAATTAAGGCTTATTCGGAGTGAAATTCCAGCAGTCACCCATGTGGATTATTCGGCACGCATCCAAACAGTAAATCGCGAGGATAATCCGCTTTTTCATCAATTGATAAGCGAGTTTTACAAAAAAACCGGATGTCCACTCCTCATTAACACTTCATTCAATGTCCGAGGTGAGCCAATTGTTTGCACTCCTCTGGATGCTTATAAATGCTTTATGAGGACAAATATGGACTATTTGATTATGGGCAATTATCTTCTTGAGAAAACGGGTCAGCTTGAATTAAAAGGAGATATCGACTGGAGCAAAGAATATGAGCTGGATTAGAAAGATCGCAGATGCGTGGCTTATTTTTGGAATAACCATAGCTCTCTTTTTGTTTCTTGAGTTTATCGGGTTTCTTGCGGCCATAATCCATCGACCCTATGACTCAAGAGCGAGCCTGCCAATCTATAAGAATTTTGATCAGCGGGCGCAATTTTGGAGAGAACATGAGAAAACTTGGTATAAGAACCAGCAGTACGTTCCCTATCATTTGTGGAACAGAAAGCCTTTTACAGGCAAGTGGCACAATGTTGATGCCAATGGTGTTCGAGTTACTCATTACAATGCTGAGGAGAACAAAAATGGCGTCAAAAAGATTTTTATGTTTGGAGGTTCAACGCTGTGGGCGACGGGATCAGCGGATTGGGAAACTATTTCAAGTTATCTTGCCAAATTTCTGAATAAGGATAACCCTCAATATATTGTTCACAATTACGGTGAAACAGGTTATGTCTCGAGCCAAGGGTTAAATCGGTTGATTGCCGAAATAAAGAAAGGAAATATTCCTAATCTTGTGATTTTTTACGAGGGCATAAATGATGCTTTTACAGGTGCCCATGCCCTTTATGTGCTTAAAACTCCTTCTTACCACACAAATATGGACCAGTTTGAAAAAATGTTTAAAGGAAATAGAGTTACCTATTTCCTCGAAATCTTAAAGACGACATACATCTATCAAGCCATTGATTTGGTTAAAGGGAAACTTCTTTCCAAGCCGGAGGAGAGATGGGCGAAAAAAATAAAAGAAGCCGAGATGCAAGAAGCGGTTCAGAGAACTGTGAAATACTTGATTTCTAACTTTAAGATTGCCTCGAGCTTAGGTAAAGAATATGGTTTTCGAGTGATTCTTTGCCTTCAGCCAAATATCTATTCAGGCAAAAAAGTTCTCCAGGAATATGAAAAAGAATTCCTTAAAACCAGGCTGAGAGCAGTTGACCTTACGTATACAGAGATAAAAAGAATAATAAAAGAAAACACCTCTTCCGGGATTTATGATTTGTCCGATGTATTCGAAACTATTGCTGAACCAATATATATTGATTGGGCTCATATAGGACCTTTAGGAAATTATCATGTGGCCCAAAAAATAAAGGAAATTATAAAAAGTGAAGGCTATTGAATAGAAAATATTTTCCGAAATTACTATGATTGAAGAAATCAGAACTCAAATCAGAAACCTTAAGACATCAAGGAAAGAGCTTCGGAAATTTGGCATAATCTTATTTTTTATTTTTGCTCTCATTGCAGGATTGATGTTCTGGAGAGCGAAATCCTCTTGGTTGATCTTACTTTGTATAGGTCTGTTATTTCTCTTTATTGGGCTCGTGAGACCTTCATTTTTAAAATCTTTCTACAGAGTGTGGATGGCCTGGGCATTCGTCTTCGGCTGGCTAATGACCAGGGTTATTTTAACCTTGACTTTTTTTATCCTTATCACTCCCATGGGATTGTTCTTAAGAAAAGTGCTCAAAAAGGATTTGTTAGATGAAAAAATAGAAAAATCAAAAGAAACATATTGGAAAAAGCATATGCCTGTGATTGACAGATCGCAGTATTTAAAGCGATTTTAAATAGAGGCATTGATGGGGAAATTTTTGTTGTTAAAGGAAATATGGGCCTTCTTGAAAGTTCGGAAAAAATGGTGGCTATTCCCTATTGTTCTTTTTTTAATTTTACTTTCAGCTCTCGTTGTCTATGTTTTTCATTCGAGCTTGGCACCCGTGCTTTATCCTCTATTTTAGAGATGAATTCTAACGATCTGAACGACAATTGTTTATCAAAAAAGCTGTCTTTTAGTTTTCTGCCAGAAAGGGAAAAGAATGGATAAAGAATTCCCACAATCTCTTAACCAGTATCAAGACATACTTTGCTGTCCTAATTGTGGAGCAAACTTGACCTTTGGCAATAATGAAATCCAATGCTCCCAATGTCATCACCATTATCATATCTCAGAGAATATTCCTTTGTTTTTTTTGCCGACCGCGTCTAAGGCTTCTAAGGAAGATGTTACTGACAGAATAAAGGCGTTTTATGAAGCTAACCCTTTCCCCAATTATGATGATTTTGACAATGTGAATAGCCTGATGGAGAGGGCAAGACGAGGAATTTTTGCTAAACTCTTAGATGAACAAATCCCTTTTGGAGTTCGGATTCTTGAAGCGGGCTGTGGCACGGGCCAGCTAAGCATCTTTTTAAGTATTGCTCAGCGGGCTGTTTTTGCAACAGATATCTCTCTCAATTCGCTCAGGCTAGGTCAAAAGTTTAAAGAAAAAAATGGGCTTGAAAGAGTGCAATTTCTTCAAATGAACTTATTCCGACCGGTATTTAAGCCTGAGAGTTTTCATCTTGTGATTTGTAACGGTGTTCTCCATCATACATCGGATCCCTATGCTGGCTTTAAGGCACTATCAAGGCTTGTAAAACCGGATGGCTATATTCTCATCGGGCTCTACCATAAATACGGAAGATTGAGCAATGACATCCGCCGTCTTCTCTTTAATATCTCTGAGCGTTTTAACTTCAATAAATCCCGATGGAAAGACAAAAATGTTGAGAAAACCAAACAGGCCATTTGGTTTCGAGATCAATATAGAAATCCCCATGAGTCAAAACATACCATTAAAGAAGTCCTCAACTGGTTTGAGCAAACAGGATTTCAATTTGTAAAAAGCATACCTAGCCCAAGGATTTTTGCGGGCCTCTCTGAAAAAGAGAAGCTCTTTGAACCTGAATCAGCGGGAAATATGTTTAGATTATCCTGGGCTGAAAAGGCAATGGCCTTTAAAGCGGCTAAAGGAGGTGGGCTTTTTATCGTCGTCGGCAAAAAGAGACCTTAAGTTTTTGTGGGAGGAATTTTTGAAGCTGAAATTTGAGGTGGAGGCAGGAAAAAAGAGAGGGCACCATGCTTGAGAAAGAGAACATTAAACAAGAGATGGAAAAACTGCTAGGAGTGAAATGCAACCTTTGTGGGAGTGAGAAATTCACTTTTCTTTTTGAAGGACATGATTATTTATTTTTCTCTCCACTCGCTTTTAAAGTGATGCGATGCTCGAGATGTGGATTGGTCTGCGTAAATCCTCGTCCGGAGAATATCATCGATTATTATCGTGAATACCATAAACGAAGTCTTGAAAAGGATGTTTTTCATTCTTTTTCGTCAAATAGGATTAAAAAGATAAAAAAATTTAAAAAGGGGGGAAGGATTTTGGACGTTGGTTGTAGCTTTGGAAATTTTTTGTTTGAGATGAGCAAGGAAGGATGGGAAGTCTATGGGAATGACATTTCGCAAGTTGCCTGTGATAATGTAAGGAAGGAATTCGGTTTAAAAAACATTTATACGGGTGAGCTCCTTTTTTTGGATTTTCCAGAAAATTTCTTTGATGTCATCACTCTCTGGCATGTCTTAGAGCATTTGGAGAAACCCCACGAGACACTCGAAAAGATTCATCGGATACTAAAGAATGACGGACTATTGGTTATTGAGTCTCCTGATTTTTCAAGTCCACAAAGCAGATTTTTTAAAGATAAATGGCAGGCTTTAGAATTGCCAAGGCATCTTTATCATTTTTCTGGAAAGACCTTAAGGAACCTATTGAAAAGGGCAAAGTTTGAAATTGTTAAAGAAGATTATCTTACTGATAGCCGTGTCAGCTTCGTTAGTTTAAAAGTTAGCCTGCTGAGGTGGTTAGGAATAGAAAAGGTAACGAACAGAGGTCAATTAGAGGAATCAGAAATCTCTGCTCATTTTCGCAAGGCTAAAACTCTATGGAGATTCACTCGATTTATATTTAATTGGATGTGCTTTTTGCTTTCTCGGTTCTTGAATTTCATAAATTGTAGAGATATGTTTCGAGTTTATTGCCGTAAGATTGATTGAAAAGTTATGAGATGGAAGTAAAAAATATCAGTATCGTTATTCCCAATTACAATGGTAAAGAGCTATTGAAAAAATATCTTCATTCTGTTTTAAATTCGTGTAAGAGCTATTCGCTTGGAGAAACTGAGTTAATCATTGTTGATGATGCAAGTTCTGATGGGACTGTTGAGTATTTAAAGTCGAATTTTCCCGATATAAGAGCCATCGAAAATCCAGTAAATCGAGGCTTTTCTGTTTCTGCCAATCGTGGCATCCTTGCTGCAAGAAATCGGATAGTTGTTTTGCTTAACAACGATGTGGAAATTGCCCTAGACTTTTTCCGTTTTTTGCCTCGGCATTTTGAGGAAGAAACAACCTTTGCTGTCCGGCCCTACATAAAGTCAGACACGAATGATGGAAGGCGAAACTTCGAGAATCCGAGGATTGGAGGAGAATTTCGATTTGGCTTTATTCAAGTGCCTTTAGAAAAACTGGGCAAGTTCCATTTCTCTTTCTTTGCTGGGGGAGGAGCCTCTGCTTTCGACAAAGAAAAGTTTTTGGAACTGGGTGGTTTTGATGAAATGTTTTCGCCTTTTTATTATGAGGATGTGGACCTTTCCTATCGGGCCTGGAAAAGAGGATGGAAAACTGTTTATGAGCCACGAAGTTTAGTCTATCATCAAGGAGGAGCGACAATTTCGAAATTTTATTCCCCGCGACGGATAAGAAGGATTGTAGAAAGAAATAAATATTTTTTGGTGTGGAAGAATATTACCGATCGAAAGCTTCTCCTCCAACACACGATTTTTATTCCCATAAGAATTATTGCCTTTCTGGTAAGAGGCAAATTTGCGCCTCTTTTAGGTTTCTTTTCTGCTTTAAAAATGATTAAGCCTGTTTTGAAGGAGAGAAGAATGCTGAAAGAGGCAGCTCAACTGAGCGATGGAGAAATCTTCAGTATCTTTAAGGAATGACAGAGTTGAACGCAAAAAAGATTAAAGTCGCCTTAGGCATCATGACCAGGAGAGCCCTGACTGGTCCGATTGAAGTCTCTGTTGACCTCACCAGAAAATGCGGTCTTGATTGTCTTATGTGCTGGTGGTGGAGTCCTCTCCTGAAGGAGCATCCCTCTAGAGAATGGGCTAATCAGAAAATAGATTATGAGTTGTTCAAAGAGTTAATCAAGGATTTTCAGAAACTCGAGGTAAAAAGAATTGTTTTAGGTGGGCAGGGAGATCCTCTTTTATATCCAAAGATATTGGAAGCTATTGAGACAAGTAAAAAGGCTGGCCTTGAAGTGTCTCTGATCACTTGTGGTGCTTATTTTACAGAAAAAAGAATAAGAAAAATCTTTGATTTAGGAGTAGACAATATAGATATCAGTCTTCAAGCCGCAACTCCAGCCACATATGTCAAGATTCATCCGGCACAAAAAGAAGGAACTTTTGAAAGAATTAAAAAAGAGCTATTCCTCCTGCGCGAGCTTAAGGAGAAATATCATCGTAAAACTCCCTTGATACAAATCATATTTGTCATTTGTACCCTTAATTACCAAGAAACAGTCCAAATAGTTGATCTGGCCAGAGAGATTGGGGCAGAGTCGATAGGTTTTAAGAGGATAGATGTTATCCCCGAGACAAAAGGGCTCCTCTTAACAAGTGAACAACTGGAGGAATTAAAGGATTTACTCAAGAAGGCAAAAGAGGAAGCGACAAAATCCGTAATAGCCACAAGTCTTGATTTTTATCAGAAATTTATTGTGGATGGACTCACCACCGGAGTCTACACCTCCGCCTATTACACACTTGTTCCCTGCTATGTGGGGTGGCTTTCATCAAGAATTTTATCAGATGGGAGTGTCATCCCCTGTTGTGGTTGTTATGATGTTATCTTCGGGAATATCAATAAGCTGTCTTTCACTACGATCTGGAATTCGGAAAAATACAAGCAATTCCGAAAGAAAAGCATAAATATCTGGAAAAACTCAAATCTTGTCCAGAAATGCAAGTGTTCCTCTTGCATAGATTTTGAATTCAATCTTGGAGTCTATCGCAAATTGCATCCTCTTAAAGCAGAGAGAATCCAGAAATGAGGAAAAAAATTCACGTGCTCTATATTACGGCTCAAGGCAATTTTATAGGAGGCGGAGAGGTCAGCTTGTTGAATCTTCTCAAATATTTGAATCGGGAGAGATTTACTCCTTTGGTGGTGTTTCCTTCTGAGGGGTCGCTCTTTCAAGCGGCAAGAAAGATGAATATCAAAACAGAGGTGATTACTCTTAAACCTTTGCGGAAGTTACATCTTTTTTCGTTTATCCGAGGAGTCGCCAGGCTTTTCTCCTTTGTCAAGAAAGAGAAAGTTGATATCATTCACTCCAATGCCGCTGCTTCTCGAGAAAGCATTGCCAGTGCTGTTGTGGCCAAACTGGCAGGAATACCGTTCATTTACCACGCTCGAGTTTTGGAGTCTTCAAAGGGAATAGAGAAATTTTTGACACGTTTTTCAACTCGAATCATAGCCATTTCAGAGAAAGTCAAAGAGAAATTCTCTTTTGTCAAAGATAAAAACAAAGTGATAAAAATTTTCAATGCTGTTGATTTAAATGAATTTAATCCTGAGACAAAACGAGGGGAAAAGATAAGGGAAGAATTAAGTATTAGCCGAGAGGAAAAAATTGTAGGAACAGTAGGCAGACTGTATCCATTAAAAGGAGTTGATGTTTTTTTAAATGCAGCTGCTGAGGTCGCAAAAGAGATGCCAAAGACAAAATTTCTCATCGTCGGCGAAGATGATTCCTTTGGCAATTACAGGAAAAAATTGGAGAGATTGAGCGAAGAATTGGGTCTTAAAAATGAGGTAATATTTACTGGTTTCCGGACGGATATCCCAGAGCTTATTGCAGCAATGGATGTTTTTGTTCTTCCTTCACTTGAGAGTTATGAAGCTTTCGGGAGGGTTGTGATTGAAGCCATGGCCATGGCAAAACCAGTTGTCGCTACCCGAAGTGGTGGCGTTCCAGAGATCGTAGAAGATGGAGTGACAGGGATTCTGATCTCACCCGGTGATGCAGAGGCAATGGCTGAGGCTATTGTTACTCTTTTGAAAGACGAAGACAAAGCAAAGCAGATGGGCCTTGAAGGGAGACAGAAAGCAGAAAGGTTTTATGGCCTCAGGACACATCTTGAAAGAATTGAAAATCTTTATCTGCATCTTCTGGAGAGGGATCAATCACGAGAGATGAGATAATGAGTAAATTATCGGTGGTCATTGCAGCCAGGAATGAGGAAAAAAATATCCGTAACTGTCTAGAGAGTGTCAAATGGGCAGATGAAATCATCGTCATCGATGACGCCAGCACTGATAGAACTTCAGAGATTGCTAGGCTCTTTACTGAGAATGTCTTTTCGCGGGATAGCCATGGAGATTTCCATAAGAATAAAAATTTTGGTCTCAGTAAAGCCACTAGCGAATGGATCTTGAGTTTAGATGCTGACGAGCTGATACCGCCTGAGCTCGCTCAAGAGATTAAGCAAACGATTGAGAGTTCTCTCCTTTTGGGTTATTACATCAATCGAAAGAATTTTTTCCTAGGAAAATGGATAAAGGGATGTGGCTGGTGGCCTGATTCTATACTTAGGCTTTTCAGGAAAGGGGCGACTCATTGGCCTCTTGCTATTCATGATGTGCCTCAGATTGAAGATAAAAAAAGAGTTGGGTTATTGATAAATTCCTTTCTCCATTATTCTTATTTTTCTTTAAATCAATACTTTGAAAAATTTAATCTCTACACGACTCAGCTTGCGAAAGAAGAACACGTTAAAGGTGTTCGCCTCAGCTTTAAAAATTTTTTTCTCTTATTTTTTTTAAAGCCCTTTTATTGGTTTGTGAAAAAGTACATTTTTTTGAGGGGCTTTCAGGACGGCTTCCGTGGATTTTTTATCTGCTTTTCCTCAGCCCTCACAATTTTTGTCACCTATTCAAAGCTCTGGGAGATCCAGCAGGCAAAAAAATGAAGGTCGGAATAGATTGCAGAGAACTGAGACCTTATATAACTGGTATCGGACGGATATTGCTTGAATTTCTCAGAGAAGCAAGAAGGAAGACGAAACATTTTGACTTTATCCTCTTCGGCAATCAGTTCACCGACTTTTCCTCATTTCCAGATGTCTTTGAAGATTACAGAAAGGTTATCCTCCGAGAGAAGCTGACTTTATGGTGGGATCAAATTCAGCTCAAAAATGCTATAAAGAAAAATAACATTGATGTTTTTTTTTCGCCATACTATAAAATTCCGCTTTTAACCAAGACAAAAACGATCTTGTCGATCTTTGATGTGACATATCTTTTGGTAGAGCCATATCGCTCCTCTTTTGGAAACAAATTTTATATAAAAAATTTCATTCAATTGGCATCTCGAAAGGCAAAGAGAATCATCACCTCTTCCCATTCGACAAAAAGTGATTTGTTAGAAAATCTCCATTTACCCGAAGAAAAAATAGAAGTTGTTTACTTGGGAGTAAATCCTAAATTTCAAGCAATTGTGGAAAAAAATGAAAGAGATGCTGTCAAAAAGAAATACGAGATTCCAAAGAAATATCTCCTCTATGTTGGGAATTTTCTACCTCATAAAAATTTGAAAAATCTCGTTGCTGCTTACAATTTATTACCAGAAAATATCAAAGATGAATACAGTCTTGTCCTTGGTGGTGGAGGACCAAAGATATCCAGTCGAGGCGGTGAGCAATCAGGACTCAGTGACTTACAATCTATCATCACTAGTGGAAATATATTAGATGAAGATTTGCCTGCACTTTATAGCGGCGCGGAGCTCTTTGTCTTTCCATCGCTTTATGAAGGATTTGGATTGCCCCCACTAGAAGCAATGGCCTGCGGCTGTCCTGTGATAAGTTCCAATACCTCTTCAATGCCAGAAGTGCTTGGTGATGCCGCATTGTTTTTTAATCCAAACCACATTGGGGAAATGTCCTTGGCGATAAGAAAGATATTGGAGGATGAACACCTGAGAAACAGTTTTCGCCAGAAAGGACACGAAAGAGCAAAACTTTTTACATCCGAAAAAATGGCAGAACGAATGCTCGCTATTTTTGAGTCAGTGATTCAGTAATAGAAAAAAATAGATAACTCACGGACATTTTAAATTTTGTTTTCCCTCTCCGGCTTGAGTGCAATAAAGGCAAGCACATAATCCTTCTCAATGTTTTTATAATTTGAAGAATTGAGCCATTCCTTCCTTGATCGCATATTTACCAGATGGAAACCGGCCGATTCTAAGTCTTTGATTCCTTCGCTTAATGTATACATGTGCATAAAGGCTCTGGTGGCTGTTCTTATCGTTGGAGAGACTTTTGTAAAATATCGATCTCCTGGCTCAAGGGTAGAAATTCTCAACAACGATACAAACCTCCTGAGGGGATTCATCAGAGCAAAGTAAATCCTGTATTTTAAATGGGATTTTATGGAATGTGTCGTCACTATAATTCTTCCTCCTGGCTTCAATACCCTTAAAACTTCTTTGAGGGCAAGAAGTCTGTTTGCCTTTTTAGGGATAAATGTTAAAACTTGACCTGTTAATAAGGCTGCATCAAAGATATTTTTCCGCAAACCTAGAGCTGTGACATTCATCTTTGCAAAATGGACTCCATCTAAATTCATATCCTTCACCAGATTGTATCCTTTTTGGAGCATCTCCATAACAATATCAATACCAATGACTCCGCAGTTGTATTTTGATAAGGCGATAGGCTCTCTTCCCGCTCCACAACCAACAGATAAGATCACGGAGTCCTTTTTAATGTAACGCCGGATCATTTCATCTTCCCAATCCTGCAACCCCAATTTTGCCTGTTCAATGTAAAAGTCAACGATCTCACTCTCGGCGTATTTTTTTTGAACAGAGGAAAATAGATTTTTATCTTTTGTCATCTCAATTTTGAGAGGAGAGGAATGAATTTGGATGTGTAAATTCGACGCATCTTATCTATACAATCCACCCAAAGAAACCATGCGTTGAGTCCTTTGGATGAGACAGGATACCACCAGTCTGAAGTATATTTATAAGCCACAGGATTAAACTGTTTTTTAAAAAAATACACTCCATACTGCGCTGTTCCAGGCTCAATAGTCGGGGGTATACCCCTCAGGTCGTAGAGAGTTACTCCCTGCTCTTTTGCCCAGAGAATAATTTTCCAATGGATGAGATGTGAAGCACGGGTGTGCTTGTATTTTTCGTCCATGGCTCCGTACATATACCAAATGGTTTTTCCATATTTAAAGATAAGCACCAAAGCTACTGGAATATTTTGATACATTCCCCAGAATATTTCTCCATATCCATTGTTTATCATGCATTCTTTAATAGCTTTAAAATATCTTAAACGACGCACAGGAAAATTTTTTCTTGCGGCAGTATCAAAAAGCATCCTATAGAATTTGTCAATATCCAGCCCATTCCTAAACCCTTGTTTGACTTGGATGTTATTCTTGATGGCTATCTGTATATTGCGTTTTAACATTTTTGAAAATGATGAGAATATCGTTTCTGGGTCAGGGGATATATCGAGACGCAAAATGTTTTTAGGCCGACCTAAAAGATAAATTTGCCCCTTAGGAATGCAGAGGAATCCCTTGGACTTAATAAAATCAATGAGGTCGTGTTCATCGACTAAGATATCAAAATCCGTTTTGAAGAACAATACCTTGTGTTCCTTGGCTAATTTTACTGAGGCATCAATCATCTCATCATAGAGTTCCCTATTCTCTTTAGCTATCATTGGACCAAAAGGTGCGACCCATATGGACTTCCCCAAGAATTTTTTGCTCATTATTTGCATAGCACCACATATGGTGTCGTCTTTTTTTAAGGCGATTCTGATAGGTTCCCACCCAGTTTTTTTCAAAGTTTGACCCCAAAAAAAAGATTGCAAGAAGTGAGCTCGTTTATGGGAAGATACAAAGTTTTCCCATGTCTCTTGGTCTTTGACAATATGGATTTTATAATTACTCAAATAAATTTCACTCCCTAATCAGTCTTTCCCATGTCCCTTTTTCCATTGCTTTTGAAACAATGTGTTTGGAAATAATTTTCGAATTCTTCAAGTAGTTGTAGATACTTTTTAATCCATTTAGCAATCGAAAAAAGCACACAAGCTTGGTTTATTCGAATAATAAATTATCATTGAATTTGCTAAATATTTCAATAGTCCCAAATTTGCCCATAGAAACATGTCATTGCGGGCGACCGAAGGAGCGTGGCAATCTCTTTTGAGTAATTTTGTGAGATCGCCACGTCGCTTCGCCCCTCGCGATGACTCTTTTATTACTGCGTCTGTGTTAGGTTTTGAAGTTTCCATTTTAGATAGGTTTAGGCAAAACTTTGTTAAACGGCTGAAGGCGTGCTATAATAGCCAAAAAAGAATGGTTCTTTCGGTGTCTGAAAGAGCAAGATTATTTGCCTATGATTTTTGTCGTCATCTCCATTTTGAAAGAATTTCCCGAAATAAGCGGACGCTTTTAAGTCATACAAAAAAAGTTTTTCTAATATTCTATCAAGCAAATAAGAGAGAAAGGAGAGGATTTTTTTATTGTCCAATCGATAAGAAAGAAAATTGAGTTAATAAAACCAAAAGGATCAAGCTATGGCTGATATCGACACCTCTAAAATCAATCGAATTCTGATCATCATGATGGGCGGAATTGGGGATATGATTCTTTTAACCCCTGCATTAGCTGCGTTGCGAAAAGCGTTTTTATCTTCAACAATTTGCTTTTTATTAGGTCCTTATGGGGCAGAAAAGGTCATAGAGGGCAGTCATTTATTAGATAAGAAGATTATGATCGACCGCAAAAAACACAAAGGGGCCAAAGGAAAAATAAAACTCATTCAGGAGCTAAGAAAAGAAAAATTTTGCCTGAGCATAAGTTCAACCGGAACTAATCCCATAAAAAGCGGGCTTCTCTGTTACCTTTCTGGAATCAAATACAGGCTTGGAGAGAATATCGAAGGGAAAGGTTTCTTCTATAATCTAAAAGTTCCCTTTAATGAAAATGGCCATGATGTTGAAAGTAATTTAAGTTTGATTCAGAAATTGGGAATAAAAGCTGAGGAAAAGAGCCTCTATATTCATCGATCGTTGGAGGATAAAAATTTTGCCCAAAGATTTTTCTCTGATCTTAATTTAAAAGGAAAAATTGTGATAGGCATGCATCCTGGCTCAGGTATTCACCAGGCTAGGTTTAGAAGATGGCCTAAAGAGAGATTTGCTCAATTGGCTGATCGGATTATCGATAGCTATAATGCCTCAGTCATTCTCTTTGGAGGAACTGAAGAAATAAGTCTCGCCTCTGAGATTAAGGCGATGATGAAATCTAACCCAATTCTAATGACTGGCAAAACGACTTTAAACCAGGCAGCAGCTTTAATAGAGAAATGCAGCCTTTTCATCAGCAATGACAGTGGACTGATGCATGTGGCATGTGGCGTAAATACTCCAACTATTGGTATTTATGGGCCAACAAACTACAAAAGACTGGGTCCTTATTCAGATTCTGCTAGAATTATCAGGAAAGAATTGGATTGCAGCCCCTGTTACAAGAAAGAGAAGGTTAAATGCAGCCAGTTAGATTGTTTTAAATTCATAACAGTAGAGGATGTTTTACAAGAAGTAAGCGGATTATTGAAGAAAAACACGAAATCCGCTGATAAAATTTAATTGTTGGAAAAATTTGCCGAAAAAGAACATCTGTTATTGATAGATTTGATTAACATTTCAGATGCGTGTTAAATCTGTTTTGGAATAAAAAGAAGCAATGTGCGGAATCTGCGGAAAAATAAATATTGAAGGAAAGGAAATTCCTCAAGAATTAATCCACCAAATGACCTCAGCGCTTTCTCACAGGGGTCCAGATGATGAAGGGATATATATGAGTAAGCAGTCACCAGGGAACAGTCATCCGTTCGTCTCAGTTGGATTGGGACACAAGAGGCTAAGTATTATTGACCTCACAAAAGCTGGAACTCAGCCTCTATCAAATGAGACTCGGACTATATGGATGGTCTTCAATGGAGAAATTTATAATTACAGAAATTTAAGAAAGGGACTGGAGGAGCATGGGCACTATTTTGCCTCTCAAACAGATTGTGAAGTGATTATCCATCTCTATGAAGAGGAAGGAATGGAATGCTTAAAAAGATTAAATGGCATGTTTGCTTTTGCCTTGTGGGATAGCAAAAGACAAACTCTGTTTCTCTGCCGGGATCGAATCGGAATCAAGCCTTTAGTTTATTACTGGGATGGAAAATCGCTCGTTTTTGCCTCAGAAATAAAAAGTATCTTGTGTGATCCTGAAGTGCCAAAGAAAATGAATCTGAATGTCTTGAATTTGTACCTCACGTTTAATTATATTCCTTCGCCCTACAGTATTTTCGAAAATATAGAGAAATTGAAGCCAGGTTGCTATGTCATGGTCAGAAAAGAAGGATTAGAAATAAAAAAGTACTGGGAGATTGAAAGAGATATTGAACATCATGGAAAGGAAGGAAAAAATATCGATATATACAAGAAGAATTTATTCGATTTATTGGAAGATTCTGTAAAAATCGAGCTCGTGGCTGATGTTCCTCTCGGTGTTTTTTTGAGTGGAGGTATAGATTCCAGCATCATTGTTGGACTAGCCTCCAGAGTTTCTCATTCACCTGTTAAGACTTACACTATCGGATATAAGGATATGCCTCTATTCGATGAGTCAAGCTATGCGCGTGAAGTGGCAAAGTTTAACGGCACTCATCACCATGAGATTCTATTGACCAGTAAAGATGTTCTCAGTACTATTCTAGAAGTTCTGTCCAGTTTCGATGAGCCTTTTGCCGATTCCTCGGCCATCCCCACTTATATCGTTTCAAGAGAAGCAAAGAAGTATGTGAAAGTAGCGCTCTCAGGAGATGGAGGCGATGAATTATTTGCTGGCTATAGAATGTATTCAGGTGAATACTGGTATTCTCGATACAAATTATTTCCCCAGATTTTAAGGAAGAAACTCATCGAACCTATCATTCTTTCACTGCCTGATTCAAGGGACAAAAATTTATTAGAATATATTAGAAGAATGAAAAAGTTTGCTGTCGGGGCAAAGGCTAAATTTGAAGAGAGATTTTATGCGTGGAATGAAATATTTTCCAAAGAAATGAGAGAAAATATCATTAAAAAGAATAGTCAAGAATTGGAGAGTATTAATTTTGATTTGGGGAAAGAGATGGTTTGCAAAATGTTAAATTCCTTTGTTGGCGATCGTATCAATCGAATGCTTTATGTTGACTTAAAAAATTCATTGCCCAATGATATGCTGACCAAAGTGGATTTGATGAGCATGAAGAATTCCCTGGAAGTGAGAGTGCCTTTTCTTGATCATAGGCTTGTGGAATTCGTTTTTCAAATGCCTGGGAACCTAAAAGCGAGAGGGAAAAAAGGCAAATATATTCTCCTTGAAACTTTTAAACATATTTTGCCCCCTGTTCTGCTCCATAGACCCAAGCGGGGATTTGAAATCCCCATCAGTAAATGGCTAAAATCTGACCTAAGTTTTTTAATCAATGAATATCTTTCCAGAAAGAAGATTGAAAAACAGGGAATATTTAATTTTGGGTCCATCGAAAAATTAATCAGCGATTTATTTTTGAATCGCTCTGATACTTCCTGGCATTTGTGGAATTTGATTGTCTTCGAAGCCTGGTATTCAAGATATTTATGAAAAAAATGTATTATGCCTTTTCTGAATTCCTGAGTTTTCTCACTTCGAAGAGAATCCTCATTTCTCCCTCAATCATTATCTATGCGAAAAAGAAATAAAATTATTCATCTCATTACCCGTTTGGACAAAGGAGGTTCCGCCGAGAATACCCTGCTCACTGTCTTAGGAGTCGATAAAAGAGAGTATGAGGTCATATTGGTTAAGGGACAAACATCTGAATCCCAAATGAGCGAGGAAGAAGAGGCCTCTGTTTTTTCTGACCTCGAAGAAGCCCAAAGGAAAGGGGTGAGGATCATCACTAACCGCTTTCTCCTGAGGCGAGAAAATCTTTTTTATGATCTGTTAGCTCTTTTTTCGCTCTACAGATTGCTGGCCAAGGAAAGGCCAACAATTGTCCACACCCATACCTCAAAAGCAGGCCTTTTGGGAAGGTTGGCAGCGAAGGGAGCAGGAGTCCCGATTATTGTCCATACTCCCCACGGACACGTCTTTTTTGGTTATTTCGGAGCTTTTAAAACAAAGATATTTATTTTCATGGAAAGGCTTGCCTCTCGAATAACTGATAAGATAGTGGCCCTTACCCATGGAGAAAAGGAGGACTATCTCTTTTTCAAAATTGCTGATAAAGAAAAATTTGTGGTTATCAACAGCGGAATAGAGTTGGAAAGATTCAAAGAGTTACCAATTCCTCTCAAGCAGAATTTCAAAAAGGAATTGGGGATTCCTGAGAATGCTTTGATTGTTGGGACAGTCGGTAGGCTTGTCCCTGTGAAAGGACCTAAATTTCTGATTGATGCTGCTCAGGAGATTATCCCCAAATATCCAAATGTCTTTTTTGTCTTCACTGGAGATGGGTACCTGAGGCGCGATCTGGAGAAGAAAGCTTCTGACCTGCGCATCAAAGAGAATGTTGTTTTTTTTGGCTGGAGAAATGATGCTGCCAAGATTATTTCAGTGACAGATATTTTTGTTCTTCCTTCCCTTAACGAAGGAATGGGCAGGGTGCTGGCAGAAGCAATGGCCCTCGGCAAACCGATTGTGGCTAGCAATGTCGGAGGGATACCTGATTTGGTCATTCATGGGAAGAATGGTTTTCTTGTTCCCCAAAAAAACTCAAAAGAGTTGGCAAGATATATTCATATACTTTTAGAGGATAAAGAAAAAAGAGAGAAAATGGGACGCGAAGGCAGAGAGATGGCTCGCAATTTTAGCCAAGAAATCATGGTCGAAAAGATCTCTCGGTTGTACAAAGAATTGATGACTCATAAAAATATTCGTTTTTAGCTTATTTTTTGCTGAGTTTTCTCCCAGCAAGCATCAGAATAACAATCAGGATAAATATAAAAAAGGCCTGAAGAAATTCAAAATAAACCCTCAGATCACCTGTCGCCCTGAGATTAATGGCGCCTACTCCCAGACAGGCAGCGATCAAATAAATCAATAAAACTGTCTGTGCCTCGTTGAATCCAAAAGCCACCAAGCGGTGATGGAGATGATCTTTTCCAGTGTATTCGATCCATTCTTTAAGATTTCTGACCTTGCCCTCCTTGAATCGAGCCACGGTGATATAAACCATATCAAAAATAAAGACACTCAAAACTAAGATTGGCAAACTCAAGGCGACCTTTGGATTTTTTTCAGCCCAGCCTCCCATGACTGCAATCTCTGCTAAAGTGAAGCCTAAAAAAGTACTTCCGGAGTCTCCTAAAAATATGGAAGCTGGCTTGAAATTGAATCTCAAAAATCCGAGACAGCTTCCAGCGAGGGCAATGGTTAAGAATCCTAAGTAGCCTTGATCCGTTATTTGAGCAACAACAAAAAATGATAGGGAGCAAATTGTGGTTACGCCTGTTAGCAGACCGTCCATGCCGTCAAAGAAATTTGCGGCATTTGTGATGCCGATGACCCAGATCACAGTCAGGAGAATTTCTCCCCAATTGCCCCACCAGACATTGGGCAAAAAATCCAATTTGATTCTAAAAAGGATCAGAATGCTCGCAGCCACGATCTGTCCCAAAAGCCTAATTTTTGCCGATAAGCCCCATATATCATCGATGATTCCCATGAACAGAATTATTGTGCCTCCAATGATGACTCCTTTGAGTTCGATTGAAAAGCTAAAATTCAAAATGATGGTGACGGCATAGGAAATATAGATAGCTAATCCACCCAAAAGAGGAACAGGTTTTTTATGAATTTTTCTTTCATCGGGTATATCCAGTATTTTCAGTTTGATAGCGGCGAATCTGACAATCGGAGTTAACAGGAAACTCATGAGAAAAGCAAAGGTGAAGAGAAAGAACGAGCGCAATTCTAGGCTATAAAGGAAAAAATAAATAGTTTCTAGGATGTGTCTCATGTCTAGACCAATATCTTAAAAAATTTCTTTAACCGTAGCCACAATTTTTTCAATCTCTTTCTCCGTTAAAGAAGGATAGAGAGGAATGGAAATAGCCCTATGCCAGGCTTCTGAAGCATAGGGAAAGCCGGCGAGATTGAGATAGAGATGGAGAGGAAGATAGACAGGACGGCGGCAGATGACATTTTTCTGCTGAAATTTCTCTAGATAAGGAGAGGCATCGTCTCTCGCTTTTATCACGAATCGATAATAGATGTGTTCTTTTCCCTCTTTCCAGATAGGCAAAGAGAAGTTGCAGTTTTTGAATTCTTCAAAATAGCGAGCAGCAACCTCTCTCCGTCTGGCAATGAATTTTTCTAAATGGGAGAGCTGGTTCAGTCCTAGGGCTGCTTGGATATCCGTCATCTTATAATTATAACGGAGCAAGTAGCGATCTCTCTCGTCGTAATCTCTTAGGTCTTTGATTTTTGAAATGAGATCTTCAGAGTCGCTGACGACCATCCCTCCTTCTCCAGTGGTCAGCACTTTGGTGGTATAGAAAGAAAAGACAGAGAGAGGACCAAAACTTCCAACCTTCTGGCCTTTAAAGGTGGCACCTATGGCCTGAGCACAATCTTCAACGATCGGAATGCCGAGCTCTGAAAGTTTATCCATTTCTGATGGACAGCCAAACATATGGGGCACTATAATGGCCTTGGTCTTTCTAGTTATTGCACCTTTGACAGCATCAACTGAGATATTGAAACTCAGCGGCTCTATGTCTACGATAACTGGTATTGCCCCTGCGTAATAAACAGCATTAAGGACTGCAGAACAGACAAAAGAAGGGATGATGACTTCATCCTTTTTTCCCCCGACACCCAATGCCAATAGAGCCAGATGCAAAGCTGCGGAGCCAGAGCTTACAGCAGCGGCCTCTTTTTTTCCGATGAATTGGACCATTTTTTTTTCAAATTCCTGAACGAGCGGCCCTTGAGATAAATAGCCAGACTTCAATGCCAAGACAACAGCTTCGATATCTGCTTCAGTCAGGGTAGGGCGGGAGTGAGGAATTATTTCGCTACGCATTAGATATCGCGCAAAAATCGAAACGCCTTAAAACCTTCCGCATACTTGATTTTTCCCTGAAATCCTCTGAAATTCGCTGTGGCTTTGACACTTTCCACCATATCAAGTTTTGTCGGGTAAGATTTAGAGACTTGAGAGGAATAGACTTGAATCAATCTTTGTTTTTCTTCCAAGACATCCTCAATATCCACAAATATATCTGGCTCAAAATTGTTAGAGGTGTAATCTTCATAGAAAAATACTTTTTTGATATAGCGTGTGGCCGCTAAAGTGCACTCAGCTAAGGTTCGGTGATCCTGATGGATATCATCAAAATAGTTGACATAGACTTCATCTGGTTTCACTTCTTCAATGATTTTATCAATATGGGTGATGATGATTCTCTCATTCGGAAGCTCCGTGTCAACATATCCACCCCAAAAGATTTTTTTGACACCTAACAGTTTCATGGCCATTTCCTGTTCCTTGAGTCTCGTTTTTGCATCTCCGCCATATTCTCCTTTAGTCAGAACCATAAAGTAGATATTTTCTCCACGCCTTGAAAACTTAAGAAAAGTGCCTCCGCAGCCATATTCGATGTCGTCTGGGTGTGCTCCCAAAGCTAAGATATTCAATTCATTCTCCTTTTTTTAAAATTGAAAGGCTTTCTGGCCCACAATTGAATAATAAATCTATGACGGATAAACAGGGTTCAAAATCTCCATAAAGTTGAGGATAAATGGGGTGCCTGTAATCTTGAAAGATGACTTGGATGCCTTCCTTTTCAAACTCTTTTAGATTCAGATATTTTGGCCCATCTTTGCCTGAAAGATAAATATCACCTCCAAGGAGCTTGCAGAGATCAACCAAGCGCTCTGTGTTTTCCTCTCTGAGTTTAAATTCGGATGCTCTCGCAAACTTTTTTTCAAGGATACCCAATGCTTTTACAAGATAATGTATTGTGTGGATGTTCAGATCGACCAGATAGTGCCAATCTTGGCTATAGGTCTTCTCAAAAAATTCAAGATGTTCATTAAAGTATCGAGCTTTTGAATAATTTGTGATCAATGCCTGGAGATGTTTTTTTCCCCAGGCCACAGTATTATTGATTTTTACTTCAAAAATTTTTTGACCGAACCTGTGAAGCACCGGGACAGAAAGCCACTGCGGCCTCTGGGATGTTTTGATTTTATTTCGATTCTGCCATTCATTTTTTTTAAATTGAACATTATCCAAAAAGACAAATGCGTCACATCTTCGTATTTTATCGAAATATCCTAACCAGGGTAGGTACTGAGGTTGATGAATGGCAACAATCATCGATCAGGCCTTATTTCTGTTGGCGCATCACGAATTCAAACTGCTTCCTCGAGTTTCTTTCGACACCGGGCGCCCAGCAAGTTCTGTGATTTTGTGTTTGTGATCTCCTTTTACTTAGCGCTTGCCCTCATCTAAAGCTTTGCTGATATGCAAGACAGAGGATTTCGCTAAATCAATCCTTTTCGGCTTCTCAAGACGTTTGCCACCGGCATTGACAACAATTTCGACAACAGGGCGCGTGGGAAGATTTTCGTTGATACTCACCACCTTGCCAACTTCATTGTTGTTTAAGAGGACAAAGCTTCCTGGGGGATAGGGAGTGATATGATTCAGAAAAATTTTTACCCATTTAGGTTCGAAAGAAGACTTTGCCTCCTGGACAACCATTTTTACCCCCTCATAGGGAATACTCCTGTGATAAGGCCGAGGATGAGTGATGGCTTCATAGACCTCGACAACAGCCACTATTTTGGCAAGTTCGGATATTTCTTCTCCCTTTTTCCCCTCAGGGTAACCTGTTCCATCGATTCTCTCGTGGTGCTCATAAATAACTTTGGATGCGGATCTTGGGGGATCTTTTATGTTCTCCAAAAGTTGCAATCCATAATCCGGATGCTTTTTAACAAGATCAAACTCTTCTTTGGTCAATTTTGAAGGTTTGGTGATGATTTCTAGAGGTATTTTCAGAATGCCGATATCATGCAACAAAGTGGAAGCACATAAATCAATAAGCTCATCCTTGCTTAACCCATAGGCTGAGCCGAGGTTTATTGCTAAAATAGAGGTATTTATGGAATGGGCATAAAGATAATCTTCTGCCTTTTCATACAAGGAAAAATTGTTGATGAGAGATAAGAGCATATCTTTGTCAATACTCAGCCACTCAACAATTTTTTCTGAAATATTCGTAACTCTTTTCCCTTCGACAACTTTTCCCTCCTTGAGATCATTCATGATCAGCCTGACCTCAAGGATTGCTTCCTCATATATTTTTTTGAGATCTAACAAGCTTTCTTTATCTTTATTTTTCTTTATCTTAATGACCTCTGATATCAAGCCAGGCTTCTCTTGAGGTTTTTCCTCTGCGGTTTTTCTAATAATTTCAGATAATTTAATCATCTTCCTTTAACTCTCTAAATCGCTCACAACATCGCTCACCACATCTTCTCCAATGCCATTCAGTTTTTTGCTAAAGGCTAGGAGTAAACACATGTCACAGATAGTATTTATCACTCTAGGAATTCCCCCAGAGCTTTGCCAAATTAAACCCTTTGAATTATTCACAAAAATTTCTCTTTCGCTTCCAGCTATTTTCAATCTGTGGATGATATAACTCTCTGCATCTTCCTTATTCAAAGGATTAAGATGATACCTGACTGTTAATCTCTGTTTGAATTGTTTAAGTTCGTTTAGCTTTTCCCGTAACTCTGGCTGTCCTATGAGGATAAGAGTCATCAGAAACTTATCATTCAACTGAAAATTTAAAAGCAGCCTTAACTCTTCGAAGGCTATAGGGTTTCGAATGGCCTGAGCTTCATCTATAATGATAACGGTATCTTTGTTCTTGTTCATATTATTGTAGAAGCATTCATTAAGGTTCTGCAGCAACTGTGTTTTTGGCGCTTTTATGGAACCTTTTATATCCAATTGAAAACAGATTTCTCTTAAAAGATCGGTGGGACTCAATAAGGGATTGGTCAATAGCCCAATTTCATATTTCTCTGAGGGCAATTTCTCGAGCAGAAGCCTGCTGATGACTGTTTTGCCACAGCCATAATCGCCTGTCAACAAGGCTGCTCCTTTGCGTTCCTCAACGGCGTAAGTCAAGCGGCTTATGGCTTCTAAATGATCATGCGAAAAATACAAAAAGCGCGGGTCAGGTGTATTTTCAAAGGGCTTTTCTTTCAGTTGCCAGTAAGATTGATACATCGCCTTCTCCAAGAGATGGAAGTACTTCTTCTAAAATTATTTATAATTGCCAGTGAAAAATATAAATGAGGAAATGATTTATGTCAAATTATTAAATTTTTTGAGAAGCTCTCCCTCGAGATATTAAAAATGAATTTTTTGCCCGGTAAAAGGCTATCCTCCCGTCTGGATTTCGAAAATAAAAGGCCTAATCGCTTATTTCTCTTTGCCCTTGGCTCTTATGAGCTCCCTTATTCCGATGGCAATGGCAAATAGAAGAAGGCCGTGGGAGAGCTGGAGATAGGCTTGAGCTTCTATTCCGAAGGGAAAAGGTTTGAGAAGAATTCGGGATATGATCCCCATGATTAAGCTGATGGCAGCGAGGATAATAAAGCCATCGCAAATTTTGTTCATCATTTCTTCCTCCTCCTTTCCAAAATGAACTCTTTCCTGTGGGGAATCATATGACACCAAAAACGCAATGTCAATCTTTTTTACAAAAACCTTGAGCTCAGGCTTTTGGGGTCACCTTGCGTCGGGAAGCCTTCGAGGTCAGTCCCTGCAATTGGGAAGAAAAATATTTTTGCCCCCGAGTATCAACACTTAATTATGATAGGGACTGATCCCGAATATTTCTATTTCCTATGACAAGGTTTGACCCCGGAGATTGACTTAACTTGAGTTTTTCTTTATTTTTTAAGAAGTGAAATCATATTAAAATGTTAGGAGAAACGAAAAGTTGAGTTGGCGAGAAGAAGACCGCTTCCTGCTTTATTGCTGTCGTGCCGAAGACGAAAGAGCTAAAAATAAGCTTATTGGAGAGGAAAGAAAGGATATTGATTGGAATTATTTTTTGAAAAAAGCGAGAGAAAATGCGGTCTCGGCCATTGTTTATTTCAGGCTGAATAAAAATAAAAGTGATTTCCCAGATATTCCCCAAGAAATTCTTGAAGAGCTAAAATCAGACTACTACATGAATGCTACAAAAAATACGCTCCTTTTTGAGGAATTGGGAAGAGCCCTTGAGGCCTTTAAGAAAAGCGGGCTCCCGGTCATAGCCCTTAAAGGTGCGGCATTGGCTGAGACAGCCTATGGGAATTTGGCTTTGAGGCCGATGACAGATATCGACCTCCTGGTAAGAAAAGAGGACCTCCTCCGCGTAGATGAAGAGCTCAAGAGGCTGGGCTATCGGGCGTCTGACAGGTCAGTGAATGATGTTGATTTTTCGGCGACCTATTTGATGACACTCGATTATCGAAGTCATCTGCCAAATTCTCCCTCCTTTCATATTCACTGGCATTTCGTCAACTCCTCGATACCCAACGAATCTTATATCAGGCATATTCAGATGGAAGATATCTGGAAGGACGCGGAAAAAGCCATAATTTCTGACGTGGAGACCCTGGTCATGGCGCCTCACTACCTTCTCATCCACCTTTCAGAACATGCCCTCCGGGTGACTCATTCTTTGGGCAAGCTCAGCTTTCTTTGCGACATCAATCAAGCCATCAATTTTTACCGGGAAAGATTAGATTGGGAGAGGTTGATTAAAGAAAGCTTTAAGTTCAAACTCAATCATATGGTCTATTTCAACCTCTATTTTACCTCTCAATTTTTAGGAGCAAAAATTCCTGAACGTGTTCTGTCGGAGCTAAGACCCAAGCGATTGACTCTGGGCGAGAGAGTCTTTATGAATTCTGTTTCTAACAATAACCATGTGCGCGGTTTGAGTTATTTAGTCCATCTGGCAATGAACGAAGGGTTCTTTCGAAAGATGAAATTTGTGTGGAGGACATTTTTCCCACCCCGTGAAATCCTTGCTCAAAGAAGTTATCTTCCCCTATCTCAATTTAGCTTCCGGCACTATTTTCTCCGGATAAATGAAATTTTTGGCCACCTTTTAAAAATTCTGAAATAAAAACATAGGAATTTCTTGACATCGAGCTCAGAGGAAATATTCAAAAATTTCGTCAAGAGTGGCTTCCTGCTGTGGCCACCATCTTAATCTGTTTTGCTCCCTTTGACAGCTCAGCTCCACCCAGGGCAGCGATTTTTTGACCTTCCACAGCAACATAGACGTTGTTGATGATTTTTCCGCTCGAAACATCAAGCATGCGCTCTGCACGTAGGACCATCCTTTGTTCTGAAAATCCTGTAGCCAAAAGGGCCAGCATGGCTAAAATACAGATTGAACAGACCTTCAAAAATCTCAGAAGCTTCATTTTTCCTCCTCTTCGTATGTCCTTTTTATCTGAAGCAGTCTTATCTATCCATCATGAATCAAGAGATGTTAAAAATATTTTAATCTTAGCTTTCAGAAATCAAAAGAATCGGCGGGGCTGTTTTTTATCTTTCTCGTTGATCGGATTGGCATCCATGGCCCACATCCCACGTCCGTGAGTGGCAATGACAATGATATTGTCCCGGGGATGAATGATCAGGTCGTGAACATAGGTCGAAGGAAGATTGCCTCCTAGCACATTCCACGTTTTACCGCCATCCTTCGATACATAAACACCAACATCTGTCCCAACGTAGACGATATTTTTGTCCACTGGATCTTCCCTAATCACATTGACCGGCCCGAGGGGAATGCTTCGAGAAATGCTCGTCCAGGTTTTGCCGTAATCGACTGATTTCCAGACATAGGGAGCAAAATCATCATCCCTTTTTCCATTCTGGGTCATATAGACTGTAGCCAGATCATAAGCAGATGCAGCGATCCTGGAGACCCATTTTTGATAGGGAAGTCCGCTCATAATTTCCTGCCAGGTCTTGCCGCCATCCTTTGTGATATGGACTTTTCCGTCGTCAGTCCCAACATAGATCAGGCCGAATTTGAGGGGAGATTCAGAGATAGAAAAAATCGTGTGATAGGGAATATCGCCCATTTCTGTAGCAGTATTGTAGGTCAAGTCGGGGCTTATCCTTTCCCAAGTGTCTCCCCGGTCTAGCGATCGGAAAAGATACTGCATGCCATGATAGATGATATTGGGATTGTGGGGCGAAATAATAAAAGGGGCAAGCCATTGTCCTCTGAGTCGTGGCTCATCTGCGTAAGTCCTGGGAAGGAGATTTTTCTGTCCAGCCGGACCTTGGAGCCTTAAATTACTCCTAGTAATTGTGCCGTAAAAGCTTGCGGAATAGACGATGTTCGGGTTTGTTGGATCAATGGCGTGATTGGAGCCTTCGCCACCAGGTGCGCTTTCGAAATCTACGGTCGGGATCTGGTCCCTGCCCTTGCTCAGGTCAACGACCGCTCTGAAGCTTCCGTGATCCTGCATAGAACCATAGACGCGAAATGGCGTATCCATATCGTAATTGATATTAAAAAACTGGCAAACAGGAAGGTTATTCGTGAATTGTCTCCATGTTTTTCCTTTGTCGTAGGAGATAACAATCCCGCCGTCATTCACATTGACAAGATAATTGGAGTTATCAGGATCGATCCAGAGGCCATGATGATCGCCGTGCATCCCCCGCAATGGCCGGAATGTCTTTCCTCCATCATTAGACACATTCAAAGCGAGGCCCATGGTGTAGACTGTATTTTCATCATTTGGATCGACAAGAACCTGGCCGAAGACCCAGCCATATGTGCCAGAATGGCGCTCCATGTATTGTTTCATCTCTGGAGTGAGTCCACTCACCTGTGTCCAGTTTTCGCCTTTGTCATCAGAACGGTAGACACTCGCACCTTTTATTAAGCCAGTCGAGGGAAGGCCATAGGCATTCATTTTTTCTTCTTCGGTCGGTTCCCTGGCACTCTCGTAATTGTCGACAAAGGCGTAGATCACATTTGGATTGGAACGGGCTACATCAATTCCGATCCTGCCTCTGTAGCGTGCGGGGGGAAGCCCATTATTAATAGCTTTCCAATTCTTGCCGCCGTCAGTCGTCTTGTATATCCCGCTTCCTGAGTAATCGGCTTCATTCCTGGGATCATTCCATTTTTTTCGCATTCTTTGCCAGGTAGCAGCATAGAGGGTTTCGCTCGAAGAGGGATCCATAACTAGGTCAATGGCTCCAGTCTTTTCGTCGATGTAAAGGACTTTTTCCCAATTTTTGCCGCCGTCAGTCGTCTTGTAGACTCCACGTTCGTTATTATCTGTCCATTCATGGCCGGAAGCTGCTACATAAACAATATCGGGGTTCTGAGGGTGAATGACAATCCTAGGTATGGTAAGAGTTCCAGCCAGACCCATATGCTGCCATGTTTTGCCGCCATCAGTTGACCTATAAACCCCGCAACCTGACTGAGAGCTTCTGAAGATGTTGGCTTCACCAGCCCCAATCCAGACAAGCGCAGGATTTGAAGGGGCAATAGCAACATCACCGATAGACGTTGATAGCCCCTGATCAAAGATAGGTTCCCAAGTCGTCCCTTCATTTTCTGTTTTCCATAGGCCGCCAGAGGCAGTAGCCACGTAAATTGTGTAGTTTTTCCCCTTGGGAGCAACCACTGCGATATCCGTGCATCTTCCACTTACATTCTTTGGACCGATATGCTGCCACTTCATGTCCTTGAAGGGCGAATTCTTTTTTATCTCCACATGCTGTTCAAACCATTTGAGCCTCAGCTCAGGGTCAGTAGAATAGATCCTCTTCTGCTCTTTGGCCTTTTGGGCTTGAAGAGGCAAAATGAGAAAAGCTAGGGATAGGACAAATAAGCTTAGGGATGCCAATGAACGGAAAAATTTCTTTTGAGAAATCATCTATACCTCCTTTTTTAAAACTATCTGTTTGAATTATAAATATCACATTTTGAGCTTTGAGAGAACATAAATTTTGATACAAATTTGATTCCTAGAGTAGAATGATGATAAAAAGTATTTAATGAAAATTTTCTCCCTCTACCGTAATTTTTTCAGATTCCTGGAGAAAATCTCATCTCCTTCTGAACAATGGCAAACATATTCTGCCCATTATTTCCAGCCTCACAGAGAGTTTTTAGAAAAATACTTTTCGCACTTCCCTTTGATGAATTTTTCAAACCTCAAGCAGAGAGTAGAGGCGATTAAAGCATCTGATTATTCCTGGCTTGAGCACCTTATTGCTGTCTGTTCACCTGAGAAAATAATCAAAGAGGCCTACAAGAAGTGCAGAAGAATCGTTTCTCCTAAAGAGGAGCCTGAAGTGTATCTTTTTATCGGCTTTTTCAGCCCAGATGCGTTTGTCATGAATTTCCTAGGAAAACCTGTGATCTGTTTTGGCTTGGAAAGATTCAAAGATTTCCGATTACTCAGAATTCTCTTTGCCCATGAGTACGCCCATTTTCTTCTGAATCTAAGCAGTGGCGAAGTTCCTGAGGAAAAAAAATTAAAATGGCTTTTAGTTTCAGAAGGAGTGGGAACTTATTTTTCTCACTTGGCTTTTCCTAACCATAAATTATCCGACCATTGCCTCTTCAGCAGAGACGCATTAAATTGGTGTCAGGCAAATGAGTCCAGCTTGAGAGAAATTTATTGCTCAGGAAGATTTTCTCCTCAAGAGCTATTTGATTTTTATGCCAAAGGAAATTCCGAGCTGAATCTTCCGCCCCGAGCCGCTAAATATCTTGGCTTTCAAGCCGTAAAAAAATATTTCGCTCAAGATAGCCAAAAGAATATCCGCACACTTCTGTCTGATAAAAACTCAGCCCTTTCCTTGGAATTGTAGCTTATTGAAATTCAAATTTCCCTGCGCTGCATTTAAAAAAATTTTAAGAAAGGCGAAGATGAAAAATCTACTAAGATTTTTTTCCTCCCTTCCGCAGAATTTTACTCCAAGCCTTCACTCGGTTGCAAACAGCTAAATCAAATTATTGGCTCCGCTCGTTGATATCCAGAACAGCAAGAAAAACGCTTACTTAGTGCTTGTTCTGTTTGACATTAAAATCAAAATGGAAGAAAATTGACTCAACGGAAATAAATTGAGATAAAAGGAGGGGCATATACATGTCTTCTAAAATAATTTCAACAAACATTTCAAGGATTTTTCTGATTTCGATTCTCTTTTGCCCAGCTTTGGCTCAGATGAGAAGAGTTCATATATTCAAAAATGTGGAAATCCCATTTAATCTGAAACATGAGGATACTGTATTTGAAAAAGGGAAATATGATTTTGAGATATTAGCCGATCGATCGCTAAATATGTTCAATCTCAAAATTATAAGAAATGGGAAAAATCTTTGCATTTTAAACGGGGAAATATTAAGGGCTGAAGCCCCTGGTGCTCGAGGTGAGAAAATGGAGGAAGTTCCTGATGAATCCACTTTGAAAATGAATAGAATTCCAGCAAAGAACATAGTAAATATAACTGTCGAAACCGGCAAGCTCGCTCGCATTTTCCCTTACTACAAATTAAGATTTCAAATGGAATACGAGTAGTGTCGAATAAGTGAGGGGGCTGTACGCCATCTCCGTTTCCGTGATGATAAGATTCATGCATGGGTCCTGTCGCGGTGTGTCCCTGTCCGCCCTTCTATTGAAAAACTTCTTCTTAAGCCTATAATTATTTTTAGAAGCTAAATTAAAGTAGTATTATGAAAACAGCCCTTTTTGTTGAAAGTCCTCCTTCGCACGAATCCCCTTCGCAAGCACATGTTCTCACCGTTGAAAACCATAATCAGGCCTATGATATTTGGTATACTTCTGGAATTAAAAATAAAATTTTAATACATATCGATGCCCACATAGACTTTGCAGTGTTTGCCCAAAGTAATCCTTTTGATTTGCTTCAGTCAAGAAGCCTTGAGGAGTTTAAGGGATTGATTAAAAGCACAAGCGCCTGGAATCCCAGCCCAAGCGCTCGCAGCAAAATCCCCCATATTGGAAACTATATAAACCCTGCCATAAAAGAAGGTATGATCCAGAAATTCTACTGGGTTACACCAGATGATTTTTTAAACAAGAAAAGAAAATTAAATTTTTTAAAGAAACTACTCCTAAAAATTATAAAGGAAACGCATCAACCCCAAACCGAAATTATAGTCCAGGATAGAAAAATTTTTACTAAATTCTTTGGTATCGAAGTAATCGTCTGCAGCTTAGCAGATCTGCCTAACATAACCGAGGCTGTTCTTTTGGACATAGATACGGATTTTCTAGTCACGGATTTTAGAACACATAATGATCCAACCTTGCTCCAAATAGAAAAGAACTTGCCCTGGATGTGGCCGCAGGAATTAGTAGGAATTTTAAGAGACAAGAGTATAAAAGCAGACCTGACGACAATAGCCTACTCTGTAAACGGATATTTTACCCCTTTCAAATTCAAGTATCTGGGGGATGAGCTCAAGATGCTTCTGGGTGATGGCCAAGTTGATGAGAAAACCATAAAGTCCATGGAATTGAGAAGAAAGGCAATGGTAGCTTGGTATCAAGGTCTTCTTGAGGAAGCAGTGGAATATCTCAACCGGGCAATCAAACTTAATCCAGAGGAGGCAAGTCATTATTACAACTTAGCACTTCTTCAGTGGAAGAGAGGGTTAAGGGAAACCGCGGCTATCTATTATCAGAAAGCCGTATTGATTGATAGAAGCTACAGGTCTGAGTTTAACAATTTAGGCCAGATATACAAGCGGCTTGGTCAATATAAAAAAATGGAAGATGAATACAAAAAGATGCTCATTTTAGACCCGCAGGATTCCTATGCCCATAGTGGCTTAGGGGAGGTCTTGCTTCTCAAAAAAGATCCGCAAGGAGCAAAGGGAGAATTCGAGAAGGCGCTTGGCCTAGAACCAAAGAATTATACTGCGAGATACCTATTATCTACTATCTACCTCAAAGAAAAATCCTATCCAGAAGCTCTAAGGATACTCAATGAAATTATAAAGGAAAACCCTGGATACACTGACGCTTATTTATCATTGGGAAGGTTTTATATGCAGCAGGGAAACCTTGAGGAAGCAACGAAAAATTACAAACTTGCCTTGCGCTTGGGATTTCTTAGCTCAGGGCTCTATATAAGATTAGGTATCCTCTATATCAAGAAGAGAAGGTTTTTGAAAATGGTTAAGTTTTTCATCAAGGCTGTTCGTCTTTTTCCTTTAGAGATAATGGATGCGATTAATGGTTACTGTGCCAGGCTAAAGTTATTTAAGTCTTCCAAGGTAGTAAATGTTTAAGGTATTACTTGGTATCCCGCCATCTTATTGTTATACCTATGATTTTCCTCCCTTGGGGACTCCCATGCTTAGTGGCCACCTCAAAGAAAATGGCTTCGAGGTTCTCCAACAAGATTACAATATGCGCTACCTGGATTACTGGAAGAAAAAAATTTTTAATGGGCAGGTTCCTGAGGGCATATCCACTGAAGAGTCAACAGTCTTGGTTACAGAGTTGTTGAATAGATTGTTCTTACAAAAAGGTGAAAGGGGATATTATTATTCTTGCCTTTTCTCCCCTGAGCCCTTTGGCTTAAATTATAATGACCGCACGAATTCCTCCTTTTCCTTTGTAGAGAAGCTCTTATCGAGCGAGTATTTTTTTCCCTACATCGAAGATAAGAAGGAAAATACCTTTTTGCAGTTTTTCCTTGAAGAAGATGTCCTCTCGTATATAGAGCAACATAAGATTAATCTGGTGGGAATATCTATTACTGCGCCATCACAGGTTATCGGTGCCTTTAGCCTCGGTTATCTTATTAGAAAAAGTCTTCCAGATGTGCATGTTGCCCTTGGCGGACAGTGGGTATCCTTGTATCGTGAGGAATTAAAAAAAAGACCGCAGTGGCAGAGATTTTTCGATAGTATCATTATCTTTGAAGGCGAGACACCTTTGTACAGTCTGGCAGCAAGTCTTTCCAAAAATGGTAACCTTTCCCGAGTGCCTAACTTAATATATAAATCCGATTCTCGGTGGAAACAGTCTCAAGTGAATTCCAAAGAAAACCTCAATGGCCTTGCCTGTCCTGATTTTGAAGGACTGCCCCTAAAAAAATACTCTGCTTCAGAAAGAAAAAAAGGTATATCCCTGACGTATCAAACTGCCAGGGAGTGTTATTGGAATAGGTGTATTTATTGCGTAGACCTACCCCTTCCCAAACAGGGATACAGAGAAAGAGAGATGGATTTGGTCATTGCTGATATAAAAAAATTGACAAAGAGCTATAGTATGACCTATCTGGAGATTTCAAATGCAGTCATCTCTCCCCGGCAGATCCGAGGACTTTCCGAGAGAATACTCCAGGAGGGTATGCAATTTGACTGGTGGTGTTTCTGCCGCTTGGAAAGCGGATTTACGAAAGAGTTATTTGAGTTAGCAAAAAGAGCAGGTTGCCAGGATATTGGCTTTGGTTTGGAGTCAGGTAATCAGCGCCTGTTGGATTTTATCAATAAAGGAATTAATTTAGAGGTGGCAAAGAGGGTTATTATGGATTGTCGTAATTCCGGGATAGACATTAACCTCCAGGTGATGCTGGGCTTGCCTTCAGAAACCATTCAAGAAGCATTAGATACTATTAAATTCCTGATCGAGTTTAGAGATTACATCTCCTCAGTAGCCTTCAATATCTATTATGTGACTCCTGCCTGCCAGGTACACCTAAATCCGCAACGCTACGAAATAGATTGCAAAAAGTATCCGGCGACACCTTTTAAATTTTTCCATGAATTCTCACATATTACCGGTGAGCTATCCAGAGATAGGGCGGGTGAATTTATGGATTTATATTATAAATTACTGGATAAAAAACAGAACACTAATAAAGATATAATTCCATCCGATGATTTCGCGCAAGAGGAGGATACCTCCCACTATACTCTTTCTTTATCTGTGGGAGAGGATTCTGTTTCCTTAGAATACGACTTTAATAATCAGACCAAAGAGGGATTTATTTCTGAGAAGAGCCAGGTGCCTACAAATGTTTAGAATGAGGATGGATTTACCTATATCGAAAAATGAAAATATCCAGTGGAAACTTATCGAGGACAAGGCAGTGCTCTTGGAAATTGATGAGGGCATCGTCTTCGAGCTGGATGATATGGCTTCTAAAATCTGGCTGACTATAGACGGAAGAAAGACCGGTAAGGATATAGTAGACTATCTGGTTGAAAATTTTGAAGTTGAAAGAGCGCAAGCAGAGAGAGACCTGTATAGGTTCTTAAAGGACTTGTTTCGAGCTGAGGTCATAAACTTGGTCTGAAAGGGAGGAATAAAAATGGAATACGTCGATAAATGTTTTAAAAAATCTCGAAATGTTGTTGACCGCCTCATTGGCGATGAGGTTGTGATTGTTCCTGTGCGTTCAGAGTTATCTGTGCAAGGGACCATTTACAACCTTGACCCTGTGGGAGCCGAGATATGGCAGAAGATAGACGGCACTAGCAGCGTGAGAGAAATCAGGGAACATATGGTGAATACTACGGATGTCTCCCGCGAGCAGGCAGAAAAGGATTTAATCGAATTCCTAAAAGATCTGGAGAGGATTGGCGCAATCGAAGAGGTGGAGAAGGTTGAAAAATAGGCCGGAAATCCTTTTTCTGTATTTCAAGGAGAGCGCAGACCTTGTTTACCATTTAGGTGCAAGTTACATCATTGCCTATTTGAGGACAAGAGGTGTCTGGGCAGAACAATTTGTGAATACCCTTGCGTTAAGCCTTGAGGAATTGGCCACTGCTATTTTAAAGAAAGAACCGCGCATAGTGGGATTTACTGTCTACGACGCAAATTATTTTCTGGTAAAGGAACTTGCCAATAGGATAAAAGAGAAAGCACCCCAGATCATTATAGTGGCTGGCGGGCCAAGTGCAACCTTTTCTTATAAAAGCATTATGAGAGATACCCGAGCGATAGATATCTGTGTTCAAGGAGAGGGCGAAGTTACGATGTATGAATTGGCTCAGCAATTAAATACAGAGGGTGCTTTAGATAAAGTTCTGGGGATAAGTTTTCGCTCTGGGCAAAGGATAATAAAAACAGGTCCCCGGCCACTTGTAAGAGGAGACCGCACGTCTGCATCGCTCGATATCTTACCTTCACCTTACCTGAGTGGGGTTTTAAATGTCGAGGAATTTCTCAAGGTCAACCAGCAACCCATTCCTCTTGTTACCAGCCGTGGTTGTGTTTATAAGTGCACCTTTTGTAACTTTTCTGCTATGTCCAGGCATACACTGCGTTTCCATTCTGTTGACCGCGCCTTAGCAGAGCTGAGGTTAATTGACGAAGCCAGGAGAAATGGCTTGGATGTGGAGGTGGCTATTTACGACGATACATTTACACTGAACAAAAAGAGGGTGGAAAAATTGTGCCTTGGCATTATTGCTGAAGGAATAGGGCTTCGTATCGTGGGAATGGAAATGCGCGCAGATACGATAGACAAAAACTCACTCTCTTTACTTTTTCAGGCAGGCATAAGGGAGATAAATTTTGGGCTGGAGAGCGCCAGTCCTTCTGTACTCTATAATGTCAAGAAGGTGCGCTTAAACGGTTCTTCGCCTGGTGGTTTTGAGCCTGAAAGGACTTTTATTAAAAATATAAAACAGGCAGTTCTCGCTGCCAAAGGCTTGGGGTTTAAGACCTCGCTGAGCGTCATCTTTGGGCTTCCTGGAGATACCAGAAAGAGCGCATACCAGACGCTCAATTTCCTAAAGAACTTAAAACCCGATGCCTATAGTCATAACGTTCTGACTATTTATCCAGGAACCGCGCTTTCCAGGAACTATAAGAAATACGGCATCAGAAAGGCTGGTAGGTATCCTACTATTTTGACTGACCCATTGTTGCGACCTTTATCCTTTCCTTACCAGGTCAACAAGCTCCCCAGGCTAAAAAATGAATACACACTCTCCGAACGCAGAAGCCTTGCGCTTTCTGTTTTAATAGCCAGCCTCAGCGGTTGGTACAAAAAACAAAAAAATGACCTTTATCCTGAGGTGGTCTTTGTCTCAAATAACTGTTTTCCCCAGAGATGGCTTAAAGAGCAGCTTAGCCTGCAGACACAGTTTATTTATGGAAAAGAACCGGATTTCGAGAAGCCCGAAATTACCCTTGCAGTCAGTAGTGAAACCTCCTTTCTTCATCCAAAATACACATTCATGAGCCCAGAGGAATTGCTTGGGGTTATCCCGGAGGAACTCAAATTTCATTTTCGCCTAAAAGCTCTGAAAGACTTGCGTGATAAATCAAACCAAACACACTCCATTTACTTTATCAGAGATATCGTTGATGTCTGTAAGTTAGAGGAGTTGGCGCAGGCCGAGATTAAGAGCGAGGAAGTTATCTTTTCTCGAAGTCAGAGGCAGGACGGACTGATACTTGACGCATGCAGGTGGGGTTTTTCCTGCAATGCTTTAAGTCTCCGCAGGTTGATTGTTGACAGTCAGGGTCATATCAAGGTCTGCTTTAATTCTGATTGTCTTGGAAGAGCAGGCGAGGCCTGGGGTGTCTTAAAAGAAAGATTTGACAGGATTTATCGAGAGAAGATGAGAGAGCGCAATTGTGATACCTGTGTGCTTAAGTATTCTTGCAGTAAGTGCCCATTTCTGAGCCCGGAGTTAGAGAAAATTTATTGCCAGCTCAAGCAAAGAAATTCTTTTATTAATCTATTCATTAATGCCTTCCATTTTGTCAGAAAATTGGACTGTTTGTGTTGAGAGAAATAGGATAAAATAAAAACAGAGATGAGAGAGATAGATTATTCGGATCTCTTAGAAAAACTCGTGGATAAGCCTGGATTGAACCATAGGCCCCTTGCAGGAGATTGGGAATTGACCTATCGCTGTAATCTTAGTTGTCGGCACTGCTACATCTACCAGGATAATGATAAAGAAGAATTAAGTTATGAAGAAGTAACGAGCATTATAGACCAACTTTACGAGGAAGGGTGCCTGCATCTTATCTTTACTGGAGGAGAGCCATTTTTGCGCCGAGATTTTCTGGACATTTATGCTTATGCTAAAAATAGAGGTTTTTTGGTTACTATCTTAACTAATGGGACGCTCCTGGATAAAGATACGCTCGATTACCTAAAGAGGCACCCTCCTTTTATGATTGAGATAACCCTGCACAGCTTGGAGCAGGAGACTTTCGAAAATATAACGCATACCCCAGACTCATTTGAGAAGTGTATGCAAGCAATAAAGATGATCAGAGAAAGAAAACTCCCCCTCACCCTAAAGACGGTGGGGATGAGTTTAAATAAAAACCACATTCTTCAGGTAAAAGACTTTGTCCAAGGATTAGAGGGCGTTAAATTCAAATTCGATGCCTTCATCCTGCCCAAGCGTAATGGCTCCCATGAGCCGTGCCAGCTGCGTCTTTTGCCTGAGGAAATTGTGGAGTTGGTGTTTAGTGATGAAGAGATGAGACAACAGTTGTTGAACTGTAAAAATGTCAAAGAGAGCTTCCAGCGCAATAAGAGCTTCTTTAGTTGTAGCGCAGGGTTGACTTCCTTTCATATTAACCCTTATGGGCAACTGCAGTTGTGTCTTGAAATGAGAGAGCCTATTTTTGACTTAAGAAAAGGCTCATTTAAACAAGGTTTTTATGAATTTTTGTACCAAGTGCGCTTGCAGGATTATCAGCCACAATCTCCTTGCAAGGACTGTTGCGCTTACTACATCTGTGGCCACTGTCCAGCCCGGGGTTTAGCAGAGAATGGAAAAATGGATGAGCCTGTAGAATACTTATGTCAATTGGCAAAGAAAATATGTTTTTTCTTAGATAAAAAGGACTCAGAGGTAACAGTTGTCAAAACAGATTGAATATAAGGATTTTCGCCTTCGACTCCAAGAAAAAGTTCCTCTAAAGCCCTTATGCGCTCAGATGGCTTTAACCTACAGGTGCAACCTGCGTTGTCTGCATTGTTACGTTGGCAGTTTAAGGAATACTTCCCAGAAGGATGAGATGAATTTTGCCTTTATCTGTGATATTATCGACCAGCTTTATGCCTTAGGTTTTCTTTGGTTGGGTTTTAGTGGTGGAGAGCCACTCTTGCGAGAGGATTTTGCGGATATCTATACCTATGCCAAGAAAAGGGGGTTTATTATTACTGTTCTTACTAACGCCACTCTCCTGAATGCTAGACTTCTCAAACTCTTTGAAGGCGATAAGCCTTTTTGTCTGGATATTCCAGTTTACGCTTTAGAAGAAAATCTTGCTGAGGAGATTTCCCAGGCCCAAGGCTCTTTACACTGCCTCTTGGAAAATATTCGATTATTACGCGAGCGCAAAATCCCGTTTAAAATCAAGACCACCATGATGAATATTAATTTAGGAGAAATCCAGAAGATAAGAAAATTTGCTAGAAAACTAAAGGCGCTTTTTAGTCTTAGCCCTACTCTTCATCCTTGTTTAGATGGTGATAAAATGCCCTTACGTCTAAGAATTCGACCTGAGGTAGCGGCTCGATTTTTTGCTGAGGAAGATAGAGAAGAAGCCTGTAGTTCAATTTTCCCCGAAGAAAATAAAAAGCTCAATAAGATTCTACTCTTTCGCTGCGGAGCAGCAAGATTTTCTGTAAACATTGACCCCTTTGGCCGTCTTTTGGCCTGCGAGTGCCTGATGGAGCCAGCTTTTAACCTCAAGGAAGGTAGTGTTAAAGAGGGTATAGACTTTCTTTTTGAGAAAATTGTGCAGAGGAATCTTGCCACTGATTCCGCCTGTGCAAACTGCGCAATGATAGACATATGCCAGATTTGTCCAGCAAGGGCGTATTTAGAAACCTGTGCATGGGAGCAACCTGTAGAATATTTCTGTCAAGTGGCCAGGATAAGAAATGAGAAGAAGAAAAAGGCTTTTATTCAACGTAGCTGATATTGGTTTTTGTTTAACGTGGGAATACCCACCTTTACTCGGAGCGGATCATCCCTATTATCAAGGTTTCCTTTTTAAGAGGGGAATTGAGCAGCTCAGAAAGGATTTAAGGAAGTTTGTCGAGATAGACCTTTATTGGGCAAAAGGAGAAAATAAAAGACCCGCCCTCAAGGGTGCCCAGAAAATACTGTCCCTTCCCAAATTCTGGAACCTGTATAAAAACAACACCTGCTATATCATGGAGATGTTTCATCCCTTAAAGGAACGTCTTTTAAGTTTTGCAGAAATCGATTTTGATTTTAAAGATGTAGAGTATTATCTCTTACGTTCAGAGGATGGCATACAGCGGGTTAATGGCAGGGTGTTTAGAGAGTACTGGTTGTTATCACAGCCAATTGACCCCTTGATTAAGTCTTTACTCATAAATATTTTAGCAAGAGAGGGTGGATTTCTTCTCCATAGCGCAGGCGTCATTATCAATAACTGCGGCCTGGTCTTTAGCGGAGAATCTGGAAGTGGCAAGAGCACCCTGGCCCAGTTCTTTCGCCTAGATAAAGAGACAATTGTTTTGACTGATGAGAATCTGGTAATTACTAAAAAAGAAGGCAAATTTTATATCAATGCCACTCCCTGGCCAGGTGGAGCGCGCATATCTTATGCCAGCAGTGCACCCTTAAAAAATGTATTTTTCATTCGTCACGCTAAAAAAAATTTACTTCTGCCCCTGAAGCCAGATGAGGCATTTAAAAAAATTCTTTCCCAAACTGCGCTTTCTGTGTGGGAGCGGGCTTTGCTCGATTCTCTAATGGGTTTTATCAGGGAATTAAGCGAAAAAATAAAGTTTTTTGACTTAGAGTTTGTGAATGAGAGGAGTGTGGTTGATTTTCTAAAAAAGAAAATATCATCGTAACGCCTATTTATTAAAGGAGGTGAAGAAAGATGAAGAAGGCATACAACAAACCGACAGTCTTTAGGATTAAGCTTGATTATCAACAGGCGGTGCTGGCTGCCTGCCATGGCTCAGCAACTGCTCGTAGAGCAGGAACAGGTGCTTATTGCCGGACAACCTGCCGCAGAGCCGCTGTAAGTACCTCTGCTAATTCAGGAAAATGCTCATAAAGGTTTATTTTACCTTTAGAGTGATGGCTGGCAATTTTTGCTGGGGCGGAGTTAAGCACAGATAAGGTCAGTCTTAAAAAGACAAAAATTTCTTAGGACAAATATCTTGATGAAAGAGTCATTTTACGGTGATTTTTATTCAAGAATTTTGCAGAAGTCAAGACGAGAAAATAGGCTCTTGAGCGTGGAGTGGGCACTTACCTATAAATGCAATTTAAACTGCAAGCACTGCTATTTGTCTGCCAAAGAAAGAAAGAGCGCAAAGCCTGAACTCGGCTTGGCCCAGATCAAAAATATTCTTGACCAACTCCAGTGCTTAGGTTGTTTAAACCTTAGCCTTACAGGTGGTGAGGTATTTGTGCGTAAAGATGCCCTAGATATCCTGGAATACCTTAAAGTTAAGGGATTTCATCTCTCCTTGGTAACCAATGGCACGCTTCTTACGGAAAAAATTGCCCAGTCCTTAAGTGAATTTAGGTCTCCTTTAGATTTGTCTATAAGCATTTACAGTTTAAGAGAAGACATAAATGCCCAGATTGTGGGTGTCAGAGGCGCCTTGGAAAAGGCGCTTGCGGCAGTCGAGCTTCTTCGAAAAAAAGGTATCCCTGTCTCTATAGGAACGTTAGTGATGAAAGACAACCTAAAAGAATTCAGGCGCATAAAAAGGTTTGCATGGCAGCAAAGAATGCGTTTTGAGTATGACTATATTGTGCAACCCAGGTTAGACGGTTCTTTGGATGTGCTGAAGTATCAGATTCCCCTGGCTGCGATAAAGAAACTCCGAGAACAAGAGGGCGATTTTATCAGGATTACCGACTGTTCTACGCCTTTAAAAAACCTTAGGTTTTCCAAAGAGCGGCTGTTTTACTGCGATGCAGGAACGACTTCCATGTCCATTAATCCCTATGGCCAGGCGCACATATGTCTAGATTTTCCTTTTCCAGGAGTCGATGTGGTCAAAGAGGGAGTTAATGCTGGCTGGCAGAAGATAATCGAGTTCGTTAAAAGAATGAAACCACCCAAAGATTACCGTTGCTATAGATGTGAATGGGGTGATTTCTGCACCTGGTGCCCGGCAATGGGTTGGCGGTATGAAGGAAAGATTGGCTCCTGCCTTTCTTTTTATAAAAAATTAGCGGAAATGAATAGAGAGGCATTTTATGATCAAGGATAGGCCTACACGCTTAGTGCTTACAAGCCAGCAACGCCTCAGCTTCACTGTTTGTTGAAAAACTAAAACAGTTAACTTGGCAAAATAAGAATTGATTGAGCCCAGGAGTGCCGCCGATACACTGAAGATGAGCACCCCCAATCATTTCTTACGATTAAGTCTATCTAACCAGAGAGAGTTCTTTTTTCATAATGAGCTGTTGCCGGCCAAATTTTCTGGCCTCTTTCCTGAGTTGTTTGTCTATCCTGGGAACGGAAGCAAAACTAAAACCTAACTTATGATAAAGTCTAATGGCAGCTTTATTATCTTTAAAAACCAATAGGCTAACCTCTGAAGCACCTGCACCAGCCGCGAAATCACAGACCATCTCCGTCAACCTACTGCCTACCCCCAATCCTCGATAACGCCAATCTACCCACATGTCAGAAATCCACCAGCCCTGATATAGAGAATTGATCTCTGAAGAATTGCCGATAGTTACCCTACCGATAGAGCCTTTTTTATTCATCGCAAAAATACGTCTTCCAGAATCCTGCCAAGATTCCCATTTGTAGAGAATTGCTTCTTTAACCAATCTCTTGGCCAGCTTTCGATAGACCCTGACTCCTTGCACATGGCTGATTAATCTTGCCACTATCTTTCTATTTATTTTTATAAAAGGCAAAGTGCTCATATAAAATCTATCCATAAATCTGCCCCTGTGGATTTCCTTTTCGGCTGTGATTGCTGAGTGTGCACCTTTGCTGCGATTTTTTCCTCTGCTCATCATGAAAGATAGTAAATCATGACGAAAAGGGCTGTCAAGATAGCTCACTGCCATTTTTCCTTACTACAAATTAAGATTTCAAACGGAATACGAGTAGCATCTAATAAATGGGGGGCTTTCCTAGAGATTTGGCACCGCAGAGGTCATTGGGGGCGATAGTTTTTATCGTGGATTAGCGGCGATAGAGATAAATCTCATGCAGCTCGCCATCCTCAGTTTTTATCTTCGCGAAATCAATCTGTTTTTTCTCCCATTCTGGGATAGAATAATTATGGCTGACAACATATGCTCCAGGTTTGAGCTGTTTTTCGAGTCGAGGACGCAGCAGTTCGTTTGATTCTGGGAGAAGGTAAAGGGTAACGACGGTGGCATCAGAAAAATCTGCCTTGGTTGCATCCTCCATTCGGAATTCAACCAAATGCTCTACGCCCGCTTTCTTGGCGGCTTCCCTTGATTCACTGATCAGCTCTGGATCAAGTTCAATCCCCACCCCACGAGCACCATATTTTTTGGCTGCGGTAATCACAATCCTTCCATCGCCAGAGCCCAGATCATATAGCACATCCGTTTTATCAATAGCAGCCATTCTGAGCATTTTTTCGACAACAATCATCGACGTTGGCACAAAAGGGGCAAGATCCTCTGCATCAGCACGACCATGTGAGCCTTCGTAGAGACCCAGGAAATTGTTTTCGTCGTAGCGAAACGAATAGGACTTGCCGGGGCTGAGCTCGTATGAAAGTGATCCTGCATTGCTCTGGAAAGTAATATCCAGTGCGACTTCCGTTGGGATACGATGGATGACGCCTGCTCCCAAGTGTACTGCTTCTTTTTTACTTCGAGAATTAATCGGTGCGATTGTATAGAAAACGACTTCTCTGGTCATATTGCGCAGGGTGACTTCTTTCTTTTTCTCGCTTAAAACTGGATCAAGGCCATAGCACCTGAGGCTAAGAGTCAAACTCAAAAGTACGATCAATACCGAAACAGTTATCTTTCGCTGCATCATTCTTCTCTTTACCATAGAGTCTATTATCACATTTTTCTAAAGCGTTTTCATTAGTTTCGGGGACACATAACCTAATTCAGTTCCATTTTCTAAATAATTAAGTGCTGTGTCCCAGAATTCATACCCCAAGTCTCTAGATTCTCTCTCATTTGTAAAAATCTATAGGGGCAAAATCGGACTTTCTTCCTCTTCTTTCAATAAAACCTACTGAGTAGTTTAGGCGAACTTCATCCGTTTATTCAAAGCTACGATCTAAAAGTTCCTTCACTTGGCCTTTAACCCTGAAATAAGTTCCCTGTGCCGTCGCAATGAGACTGCCAGCCTGATTAAAAACCTCTCCCTCAGCTAAAATAATATTTCCCTTGTCTTCTTTTATTTTTCCTTCCAGAAGCAGCCTCTCACCTATCTTTGCAGGTTTCTTAAACTTCACATCCATTCGTGAAGTGACAGTCAGGATTCCTTTGGCGAGGATAGCCTTTATCATCACCTCATCCAAAAGCGTAGAGATGATGCCGCCATGCAAAACATTCCTGTAGCCTTCGAACTCGCTCGAGGGTGTGTATTCCGCTATTGCCTTTCCCTCATCATAAAAGAAGTCGATTTTTAAGCCAATGTCATTTTTGTCTCCGCACACAAAACAGTGGCTGTATCTCTCGATTAATTTCGCCATTTTTATTATCCTTTCTTTCCTCTGCCAGAAATTAAATCTATTTCTCCATTCTTTGTATTTCAATATAAAGGGTCTATCTGATGAAAACTGCTATTATCCCAAACATAGGAATCAAGGAGACAACTGGATGGACGATGTATTTGCCAGTAGCAGAATTTATCTTTTCTATTTTGGATTCCTTAAGCTGTGCACGAATTATTTTTTCTCTTCAGGCTTGGGTTGAAGCTTGTTATACTCCACAAGCAGCTTAAGGTACCAGTCAGGATACTTCAATGGATTTCTTTTTCTTGTTTTGGCGTCATAAATCCACAGCTTATTGTATTTGACCAGAAGGTCATTGCCCAATTCCCACCAAGCGTCAATAACCCGATTGGCGTTGTTGATGCAGTAGTCAGTGAGAAACTGGCAGGCTTGAGCAGGATCTTTCCGGTAAAGTTCCTCTGCAAATTTATCGACAACAGGAGTCCTTTCGACAGCAGCTTTTTCCCATTTTTTCTGAGCTTCTCTGACATCCTCAATAGCCAGCGAATAGAGCACCTGGGTATGGGAATCGACATAGTCAAACGCCCACCTTGCCGAATTTCTGTCGAAAACCCAGTGGTCTCCAAATTCGAAAGATTTTGGAATTCCTGTGATTCCGGCATAAAGAGGCACGAAACAGGATGTGTCCTGGACACCCCAGGCAAGCCACACAATTCCTCCAACAGGATTTGGCAACCAGCCTCTCGATTGAGTGACCGTCACATATTCAGCCCGATTAACGCCGATGATGCGTGGGGTGTCGTATCTTTTGCCTTCTACCTCAAAGCCATAGGGCAGATGATTCGGGTTAGAGAACGGTCCTCCTTGAAGACCTCTGGCTGGATTGAATGGAGTTCCCTCGCATTTGTCCCGAGTCATCACCATCACATCATAGACCGAAAGCTTCTTTTCTGGCTTGACTGAGAACGGCAACTCCATGTTTGGAGTGTCTGGGCTGAATTTCTGTGAGGGAGCCACCAAATCCAAGAAGCGCCACAGGCGAACCCTTGCTCCACTGCTGCTCGACGCACTGAATTCGATGGGAGAGTAGGCCTTCTTCCAGTTGAAAGGTTTGCCGCTCTTTGGGTCATAGAAACCTTGTTCAACGGCAAATGAGATAACGTTCGGCGAGGCCATGAAATAGTCCATATTTTTAAGGTCGATCTCGCCGATCCGTGATTCGTTCGGACAGACACTCACATTGTCGTCGGGAACTCTCTCGGCGCACCAGACAGCTCCAGGCTTTCCACTCTTCGGCGTCCAGAGAGGACCGACTGGCATGATCTCGAAAACCCAGACCTCATTAGGGTCTGCCACAGCTAGCATCTCTCCACTATCCGTAAACCCGTATCCATGTTTTTCAGCGAGTTCTCCCATGATTTTTATAGCCTCTCTGGCTGTCTTTGCCCTTTCCATGGCAAGGAGGGTGAGCATGGTGATGTCGAATTTGGCAGAGGGAGTGGGGTTCTCCATTTTCTTTTGGCAGCCAATGGTTGACTCACCTATGGCGACCTGTTGGTCATTCATATATCCGAAAGCCCCGTGGATATAGGCGTAGGTGTGAGGGATTTGAGGAATTTCAAGACCAGCAAAATCATCCTTATACTTTTCCCATTTCAATCCCACACTCGGCGACCAGGATTTGAACTGGTCGACATGGTAAATTTTGCGTGTCGATCCTGGCTCGTGATCTGCGGCGGGAATGTACCGCCAGGTCCAGTCGCAAAGGCCGCAGTCGCAGGTGTGTGTGGTGATGACCGATCCGTCGGCAGAGGCGTTTTTACCAACCATGATGACTGTACAGCCGTCTAAGTAAGATTGCCAATCTTCTCCTTCTGGCCTGTTCACAGCAAAAGCACCTGCGAGGGCCAGTACGGCAATCAGCATAATTGCGATTGAAAATAATCTTTTGACTTTCATTCTATACCTCCCTTTAAGAGTTTTTTTATTCGTAAAAACAAAATCCCATAACCCCATTGCAAGTTATTTATAAAATGTTCATCACAAGATGTCAATTGATATTCATCCATGTTGTGCCACATTTGAATGGCACCCCTAGGTTCTTATTCTGAGCAATTGCTCATAACAGGTCTTTCAGAACATCTTGATACCAAGCTTTGTTCCTTGACTCCATTTTCCTTCGATATTATCATGGGTTCTGATGGAAAAATTGAGGATTCGTTTCGCTCCAAGTCCAACAGGGTTTATCCATGTTGGAAATGCGCGGACAGCTCTCTTTAACTGGCTTTTTGCCCGCCAGAAAAAAAGAATTTTTGTTTTGAGAGTCGAGGATACTGATATGGAAAGCCTGATGGAGGGAGTTGATAAATTCTCCAATCTTCCCAAGAAATTTGCATTACTTTTTGATTTTTCTCCTGCGGATATGGACGAAGAAGCAAAGGAGATACTAAAAACTGAATCAGCTTCGAAAGTCATTCATCTTTTTGAGAAAAAGATAAGTCAAAGTGGAAAAAATTAGCCGCCTCAACCCTCTTTTAGAAGTTCTGAAATCTTCTCCTGGTCGAGTGAACAAGATTCTGGTCCAGAAAGAAAGAGGGAAGGGAAAAATTGGAGAGATCATTCATCAAGCCAAAGCAAAGTCAATCCCTTTTCTTTTTGTCCCACAGCGTAAGCTCGACCAGCTAGCTCAAAATCATCAGGGGGTAATAGCCTTTTTATCTGCGAAAGAATTCTCCTCGCTTGAGGATATCTTGGCCACAGCCAAGCTTCCCTTCCTTGTCCTTCTGGATGAAATAGAGGATCCCCAGAATCTGGGAGCTATTATCCGCAGCGCCGAAGGGGCAGGCGCAGATGGAATTGTTCTGCCAGAGAGAAGGGCTGTAGGCTTAACAGATACAGTCTCTTCGGTCTCAGCAGGGGCTGTGGAATATCTTAAAGTGGCAAGGGCAAAAAATTTGGCTCAGACAATGGATTTTTTAAAAAAGCAAGGAATCTGGCTGGTGGGAGCAGAAGGAGGAGGAAAAGAATATTGGTATGAATTTGATTACAAAGTTCCAGTGGCTATAGTTTTGGGTTCAGAAGGGAAGGGACTTCGTCCTTTGATAAAAAAGAAGTGTGACAAAATCCTTTCTATTCCCCTTTTCGGCCATCTTAATTCCCTCAATGTGGCTGCGGCAGCCTCGATTTTCTTTTTTGAAATCGCCCGTCAGAGGATGAACCTCTATCCTTCCTCAATTTGACTATTTTCTCCTAAATGAATATGCTTTAGGCACAAAAAGGAAGAATGGGCTATGAAATGCCCCAAATGTCATTTTGAAAATCCGCCTGAGACCCGCTTTTGCGGAAATTGCGGGACCGAGTTCCAGCCTTCAAAAAAAATCCCCTTCTCCCCGACAAAGACTCTCCAAACCCCGAAAAAAGAATTGACCATTGGCAGCATATTCGCGGGAAGATACCAGGTCATTGAAGAGCTGGGGAAAGGGGGAATGGGTAAAGTCTATAAAGTTTTGGATAAGGAAATAGCGGAAAAGATAGCCTTAAAGCTCCTGAATCCTGAAATCGCTGCGGATGAAGAGACGATTGAGCGCTTCCGGAATGAGCTCAAACTCGCCCGCAAGATTTCCCACAGGAATGTCTGCCGCATGTACGACATCAATAAAGAAGAGGGAGCTCTCTACATCACCATGGAATATGTGCCTGGTGAGGACCTTAAAAGCCTGATTAGAAGAATAGGGCAATTCACTGTGGGAAAAGCTACTTTTATAGCCAGGCAAGTTTGTGAAGGCTTGGCTGAAGCACACAGGCTGGGAGTTGTGCATCGCGATCTAAAGCCACAGAACATCATGATCGATAGAGACGGGAATGCCCGGATCATGGATTTCGGGATAGCTCGCTCCATTAAGGCTAAAGGGATTACAGGAGTCGGAGTGATAATCGGGACTCCTGAGTACATGTCTCCAGAGCAGGTGGAAGGGAAGGAAGTAGATCAACGTTCTGATATCTATGCTTTGGGAGTGATCCTCTATGAGATGCTGACAGGCCGTGTGCCCTTTGAAGGGGAGACGCCTTTAAGCGTTGCTTTGAAACAAAAAACAGAAGCGCCTCGAGATCCCAAAGAGCTCAACACTCAGATCCCAGATGATTTGAGCCGGCTGATGCTCAGGTGCATGGAGAAAGATAAAGAAAAAAGGTACAAGGGGGCGGAAGAGGTTCTCTCTGAGCTGGGCAAGATAGAGAGAGGCATTCCAACTACAGAGAGGATTGTGCCTGCAAGAAAGCCGCTCACCTCAAGGGAGATAACCGTCCAGTTTAGCCTGAAAAAACTCTTCATACCCGCTTTAGTTTTTATAGCCATTGTGGTTATTGGAGTGTTAATCTGGCGTTTTATTCCCCACAAAGAGGCCGTTAAGCACTCGATTGCAGTCATCAGCTTCGAAAATCAGACTGGAGACAAAGCCTATGACTATCTCCAGAAAGCCATTCCTAATCTATTAATCACCAGCCTTGAGCAATCAAAATATCTTCGAGTGACCACCTGGGAAAGGATGAATGACATACTCAAGCAGATGGGAAAAGGGGAGGCAGAGGTCATTGACAAGGATTTGGGTTTCGAGCTCTGCCGCAGGGATAGCATAGAAGCCATTGTACTGGGCAGTTACATAAAAGCTGGCGAGACATTCGCTACGGATGTCAAAGTCCTTGATGTCGGAAGCAAGCGACTTCTGAAGAGCACCAGTTCCAAGGGTGAAGGAGTTTCGAGCATCCTCAAAAAACAGATTGATGAATTGAGCAGGGAAATTTCCCGAGGAGTTGGCTTGGCAGAGCGCAAAGCCGAAGCACCCCAACCGCGGATTGCCGAGGTGACGACAAGCTCAATGGATGCCTACAATTATTTTTTAAGAGGAAGAGATGATTATGAAAAGTTCTATTATACTGATGCCCGAAAATTCCTGGAAAAAGCTGTAGAGGTTGATCCAACCTTTGCTGTCGCTTACCTCTACCTTGCCTGGAGTCTTGGCGAATTGGGGGAGATCAAGGCAAGAGATGAGGCTTATGAGAAAGCGAAAAATTATTCCGAGAAAGCAACTGAAAAAGAAAAGCTTTTTATCGAAGCCCGTTATGCCAGCGCTATAGAAAGAAATCAAGAAAAAAGATTCCGTATTCTTAATGAGATGGCCCAGAAATATCCTGAAGAGAAACGGTTACATTATGAGCTGGGCTTGTATTACCAGGGCAGATTTTTGTTTAATGAAGCAATCGAAGAGTACAACAGAGGGCTGAAGCTTGATCCCAACTATGGATCTATTATCAATCAACTTGCCTACACTTACGCTGATATGGGAATTTACGACAAGGCAATCGATTACTTTCAAAAGTATGCTTCTCTTTCCCCTGGAGATGCCAATCCCATCGATTCCATGGCTGAGCTCTATTTAAAAATGGGAAGGCTTGATGAGGCAATCGCAAAATACAAAGAAGCATTGGATGTTAAACCTGATTTTGGCGCAGAATGGAAGATTGCCTATATCTATGCCCTAAAAGAAGATTATCAAGAAGCAATGAAATGGATAGATCAATTCCTGGCTGCAGCCCAATCTCCAGGCATAAAAACAGAAGCATATATTTGGAAAGGATTGTTCCATTACTGGCTTGGCAGCTTAGACCGATCGCTGAGCGAGTTGAGCAGGGTAGCGGATCTTGCTGAAGCTTTAGGAAACAAGTTTTTGGAAGCCCGAACTGAATATCTGCGAGGATGGATCTTTTATGATAGAGGCGAGCTTGATCTCGGCAGGAAGTGTTACGAAAACTGGTTTGGTTATAATAAAAAATATAATCCCCAAGATATTGCAGTTTTTACTATAGACTACAATTTCTATCTTGGGTTAGTGGATTTGAAGCGAGGGCAAATAGAATCTGCGAAATCGAAGCTGGCTGAGGTAAAATCTCTCCTGCCTAAAATAAACCCAGCCTACAAAGAGTGGATAACGCATGAGTATGAATTGTTCTTGAGGGAGACATTGCTCGCCGAAGGTTCCCCTGAGAAAGTCATTGCCTTTTTACAAAAACCATCTCCGACTGTCATTCCTGGAATGTTCACTAATTACATGCTATCTTACAACACACCGTTCCTTAGGGATGTATTGGCCCGGGCTTATAAAGAAAAGGGGGAGATAGATAAGGCAATCTCCGAATATGAGCGACTTCTAACCATAAATCCAGAAAATCAAGATCGCCAACTCTTTCATCCCAAGTATCATTACAGGTTAGCCAGATTGTATGAAGAAAAAGGCAATTCAATAAAGGCCATCGAACAGTATGAAAAATTCCTTGAAATCTGGAAGAATGCCGATGAAGGACTACCGGAAGTGAGCGATGCCAGAGCGCGGGTGGCGAAATTAAAAGGGACAGCAAAGAAAAGTTGAGTTTCGCTCCATCCTTCATCTTTTGTTCGTTCGCCTTAAGTCAACTTTAAGCATATCCAAATCCGTGATGGATTAAAATTAAAAAATAAAGGATGGGTGGCGCGGTGTGCGCCCTGCAACGCCCGCAGCGTAGGGGACCCCTCTCTTGATGGGTGCGGAGCGAGGACGGACAGGGACACACCGCGCCAGGACCCATGTATGAACCTTATCATCACGGAAAAGGAGATGCTTTCAAGTTAACTTGACATGAATTCACTCAACTCTATAGAATAGACAAGTAAAAATTGGTTCCATACCTCCTTGAGGGCTAATGAAAAAAGAAGAAGATTTTTATCAACTGGAAAAGAATATTCTTTCTCTCAAAGAGCAGATAGATGAAATTCAGTCGAGCGGAGAAGCTAATAAAAAAGAGAAGGTCGCAAAGCTCAAACAGGAAATAGAAAAAGAATGGGCTAAGATCGTTCCGCATCTCACTGCCTCACATATCGTCCAGATAGCCCGCCATCCCAAAAGACCTTATACTCTGGATTACATAGGCAATCTTGCAGAAGACTTTATTGAACTCCATGGTGACCGACGCTTCGCAGATGACCCTGCCATTGTGGCCGGTTTAGGCTTTTACAAAGGCCGGACAACTGCTTTTATTGGCCATCAAAAGGGAAGGACAACTAGAGAGAGGATAGAGCGAAACTTCGGCCAGCCCAATCCAGAAGGCTATCGGAAAGCCTTGAGAGTTATGAAGCTTGCGGAAAAATTTGGATTTCCTATTGTCACTCTGATTGATACTCCTGGAGCTTATCCTGGTATCGAAGCAGAGGAAAGAGGTCAAGCTGAGGCAATTGCCTATAATTTAAAAGAGATCTCAACCCTCAAAGTTCCTATTGTCAATGTTGTTATTGGCGAAGGCGGAAGCGGCGGAGCGCTGGCCATAGGTGTTGGCGATGCAATCTTGATGCTTGAGTATTCCTTTTATTCAGTCATATCACCTGAAGGTTGTGCGGCAATCCTCTGGAAAGACCAAAGCTCTGTGGCTAAAGCAGCCGAGAATCTGAAGATTCGGGCCCAGGACTTATTAGAACTTGGGATTATAGATAAAATAATCCCCGAGCCTGCAGGAGGCGCCCACATTGATTATGAACAGACATTCAAAAGTGTCGACAAACTATTGAGCCAGATCTTAAAAAAGTTGGAACAGAAATCTCCTGAAGAAAGACTGGAGGAAAGGTACAAGAAATTTAGAAATATCGGGGTCATTATCGAAAAGTGAAGGAAAAAACACTCAAGAAACAGATTTCTGCCATAAAAGGAACAAAGGATATCCTTCCCCAAGAAGTAGGCGACTGGCAAAAGGTCGAGGAAGTAGCCAAGAGGATTTTTGAGCTCTATAACTACAGAGAAATAAGGACCCCAATCTTTGAAGCCACAGAGCTTTTTGAGAAGGGAACAGGCCAGACTTCAGACATCGTCATCAAGGAGATGTATACCTTCAAGGATAAAGCAGGCCGTTCCCTGACCCTGCGGCCTGAGTACACTCCTTCTGTGGTGAGAGCCATCATCGAAAACAGGCTCTATCTCCAAACTGAACCGCTGAGGTTTTACTACATCGGGCCTATGTTCCGCTATGACAAGCCCCAAAAAGGTCGCTTTCGTCAGTTTCATCAGATGGATATCGAAGTTTTTGGGGAAAAAGATCCTGCCATTGATGCTGAAATCGTGGAGATGGCTGATTATCTTCTGAAGGAACTGGGGGTCATTGAAACTGAAACTTTGGTCAATTCTGTTGGCTGTCGCCACTGCCGGGTGTCTTATCTTCGGGACTTAAGAAGAAACGCTGAAGAGAAAAGAGAATCCTTCTGCCCTGATTGCCAGAGAAAGATTACAACCAATCCTCTGCGGATTTTTGATTGCAAGGTCAAAGGTTGCGAGGAGCAAGCTCTGACTTTTCCCAAAATTACGGAATACCTCTGCCAGGAGTGTGAAGAACATTTCAGCCGATTTCGCTCCTATCTCGATTTCTACAAGATAAATTACAGAGTGGAACCCAAACTTGTCCGCGGGATAGACTACTATACCAAGACGACCTTTGAAATAGTTACCTCAAAGCTTGGAGCCCAGAATGCTATTCTCGGCGGAGGGAGATATGATGACATGATGAAAGAGTTTGGGGGCCCTGACATCTGCGGGACAGGTTTTGCCTTGGGCATGGAAAGGCTTCTCTCGGTTGTAAAATTCAAGAAAGAAAAGGAAAATTTTCTCTATTTAGCCTATCTGGGTGATGAAGCCAAAAAAGCATGTATGCAATTGGCAAGACAATTAAGACGCCAGGGAGTGGAATGTATGATTGAGTTTAAGGAGAGAAGCTTAAAAAGTCAGTTGAGTCGGGCTAACAAATTAGAAGCATCATGGGTAGTTATTGTCGGCGATGAGGAAATCAAAAAAGGAAAATATAAGATTAAAGAGATGGCGACTGGTTTGCAGAAGGAAGGAAATCCGCAAGAAATCCTCAAAATTATTAAAGAGTCCACTTAAGATTCTCTTTTTGACGGAAGGAAAATGAAAAAAGAAGAAACTTTTCATTCATCAGAATGGAAACGAACAATCTATTGTGGCCAACTCCGTCTGAATCACGAAGGTCAGGAAGTAACACTTCTTGGCTGGGTCCACAGGCAGAGGGACATGGGGAATCTGGTCTTTATAGACATCAGAGACAGAGAAGGCCTTGTTCAGCTTGTTTTCCCAGCGGAGAGAGCAGAGCTTCTGGAAGAAGCAAAAAAAATAAGGCCAGAAAATATTATCGGGATAAAAGGGATAGTGAAGAAAAGGGAGGCGAAATCTTCGAATCCCGAACTTGAAACAGGAGAAATAGAGGTCGAAGCCAGAGAGCTGAAAATTTTTAGCATCTCCAAGGTTCCACCTTTTGTCATCGCAGATCCTCCTCAGGCATCAGAGGAACTCCGTTTCAAATACAGGTACCTTGATCTGCGGCGGCCTTCAATGCAACGCAACTTAAAGCTCAGGCATGAAACTTCGCTAGCCATCCGCAATTTCTTGAGCAAGAACGGCTTCCTAGAGATAGAAACACCTTTCCTCACCAAATCAACTCCAGAAGGAGCCAGGGATTACCTTGTTCCCAGCCGCATCTACAAAGGCAGGTTTTATGCCCTCCCCCAGTCTCCCCAGCTTTTCAAGCAGACATTGATGATTTCTGGATTTGACCGCTATTTCCAGATTGTCCGCTGCTTTCGGGACGAAGATTTGAGGGCAGACCGCCAGCCTGAGTTTACCCAGATTGATATCGAAATGAGTTTTATCGATAGAGAAGACATATTCAATCTTGTTGAAGCCATGATGAAGACATGTTTCGACCTCATCAGAGAAAAAATAGATCTCCCATTTCCTCGCCTCACTTTCCGAGAAAGCATGGAAAAATATGGGACAGATAAGCCTGACCTGCGGTCCGCAATGGAAATCAAGGACTTGACAGAGATAGGATCAAGCCTGGATTCAGAGATCGTCAGGCGTAGCCTTTCCTCAAAGGGAGTCTTGAAAGGATTGCTTGTGGAAAATGCTGCAAGTCTCTCCCGCAGTCATTTAGATAAGATCAACCAAAAAGCCCAAACTTTTGGAGTTCAAGGAGTTCTCTGGCTAAAGAAGCAAAAGGCGTTTAAATCTTCTCTGAAATTGTCTGAAAGGGAATTCAACTTGATCTGGGAAAAAATTGGAGGAAAAGAGGAAGACATGGCCCTTCTTGTGGCTGATAAAAATGAAGTGGCTTTAAAAGCCTTGGGAGAAATACGAAATCATTTGATCGAGGAGCAGAGAAAAAATCAAAAATCCTTCAGATTCGCCTGGATAACAGATTTTCCTCTTTTTGAATGGAGTGAGGAGGAAAGGAAGCTTGTATCTGTGCACCATCCTTTCACCTCGCCTCTCGATGATGACCTTGATCTCCTGGAGAAAGGATCTCTCAGGGTCAGGGCAAAAGCTTACGACCTGGTTCTCAATGGCGTGGAGATTGGCGGCGGCTCTCTTCGAATTCATGATATGGAGCTTCAAAAAAGAATATTCAAAATTCTTGGCTTAAGCCAGAAAGAGGTAGAAGAAAAATTCGGCTTTTTCCTTGAAGCTCTCTCTTACGGAGTCCCTCCTCATGGCGGGATTGCGCTCGGTTTTGACCGGCTGGTCATGATTCTGGCAGGAAAAGAATCCATCCGGGAAGTCATTCCCTTTCCCAAGACAACAAGCGCCCTCTGTCTGCTGACTGGTTCTCCTTCAGAAGTTTCGGCAAAGCAGCTTGAAGATCTCGGGCTTAAGGTCACTAAATAAGAAATCTCCCTCTCTTATTATCCGGGGACAAGCTCGTCTTCTTTTCCGTAGGCCACAGACTCTATCTTCCAATGAGGGCCTCTCTTAATTAAGAAGATCCACTTGTTGAATGTTATGGATGGATCTTTTGTCGGCCATTTTTCCAGGCACAGAGCGCGGGAACTGTCAAGAATCTTAAATTCTTGAATTAAAGGATTGCAAGCATCGGGAAGCCTGAGCTTTTCTTTGACCATCATTTCCCTGTATTGCTCACGGCTCAAATCACCCCAAGTTGTCTCGACTGGAAAGGAATCAAATAAATCTAAGCTTTTTTCAAGAGAAGCCTCATCATGATAGGCAAGATTAAAAACTTTCATGGTCTCTACTAATCCGCTCAAATCTGAATCACCCAGTTTAAAAAATTGCCTGCTCAGCAATGGATCAAAATTTCCACTTTCATCCACAATCCATACGCCTTTTCTTAATTCATCTGAAATTTTATAAGCAGGAGTCTTCTGCAAGTCCCTATAAAGATTATCGAACGGAGTTTTCGGAATCAAAACTAACTCCGCATTAGGCCAAAGATCTAAAGCCTGCTTGCCAGCTTCGATGAAATCACTGACCATTAAAAGGCCAGCAACGATAATATTACCTTCATAGGTCCTGTTCTTTACTGGAAAAACATAATGAATGTTGGGAAAGGAGCCTGCATTTTCATCAATCGTTTTTTTAAGACGCGAATGGGCTGCCTTTGATGCCAGCCAGAGAACCTCTCGATAGGGCCCACAGTTAGTTCGTAAATTTCCTCGAAGAGTTGCTGCCATAATCTTTTTCACCGGCAAAAGAAGTTGGGATTTCATGTCGGGCAAAGCGGATAGAGGAATCTTATGTTTCACTCTCATCCGCTCGGCAAAGTCCATAAATTCATCCATCGGACATTCAATCTGCTCGACGATTTCAGGCGGTGAACAGATTGTGTAGCCTGGCCAATAGAGAATCATATTTTTTGCACCCCGCTGAACAAAATAAGAATAGGTAAGCTCAATATCATCCCATCCGCAAATCTTAGGCATGGTGACAATCGTTCCCATTAAATCCAAATTGTATTTTTTCATGAATTCTAATGAGGCGATTGCCTGCCGTGCAGACTTTTCGCTTTTTTGCAAAAGACGGGCTAACACTTCAAGCCGAGTCGAGTGCAAGGAGACATTGATCTCAATCGGCCTAAAAAAAGAGAGTTCTTTCAAAAATTGTTCATCGAGCATGGAGCCATTGGTGGTGAAACAGAGGAGGTTGGTCAAGAATTTCTTTCTTACCAGCTCAAGGATTTTGAAAAATTCAGGATGTAAAAAAGCCTCTCCTTCAGCAATCCGGCCCGGAAGACTATCGCTCATTCTGATGGGCTCATCGTGACGCTCCATGAGTGATAGTTGAAGTTTTATGTCTTCGATGTCCCTGAAGATTCCCTTATCAATAGGGAAAGGATTGAGATGGTTGGAGCAAAAAATGCAGCGGCTATTGCAGACAGCACTAATCGATAATTGATTCCGATAGCGATTACCTGCCAGCCATTCTTTTAAAAAAATGCTCTCTTCCGCAACCTGACTGTAATCTCTCTTTTCCACTCCTCAACCTCGATTTATTAAATACTAGCACAAAGCTTTTAAAATCAAAATAATCTCAAAACTTCTCTCAAGGGCACGTGGGAAAAAATTTAAACCTTGGGCAGTGGTATTTCTTATGATCTCTCCAAGGCTCAGGGATTTGAGCTGATCAAGGATCTCGCTCTTTTTACCAACCACAAGGATAACTATGTCATCAGGATGCCTAATATAGTGTTCCCCTTGCAAGTTCATGGTGAAGAGGGACCACTACTTTGTAATTTTCTTTCTGCAAGCTCGAATGACTTCCTTTCTGGCGAACAACCTTAAATCCTGCCTTTTTGATAGCAGCGATAAGTTTATCTCCGGATAAAACCGGAAGCTTAACCACTGACTGAAACCTCAAGAGGATACAAAACGACCTCGCCCATACTCTCAGGGAGGTCTTCTGTCCCAAAACTCTCTATATAAAGCTCAACGGCTTCCTTAAGGTTTGCCTGGGCTTCCTCTATCGTCTTTCCCTGACTCACTACACCTAATTCAACGCAATGGGCGACATGCCAATTTCTTTCTTTGGTGATTATTGCGGTGAATTTTTTAGACATAAGGCACCTATCTTACCCTAAGGTGTCACTAATATATCTGACCCAGCACAATTTGGCGTAACAGTAATAAAAAAAGACTTATGCTCAAAAAATCACTAGTCAACGGCGAAGGCGTCTTTGAGGAGTTTGCTCTGGCGATTAAAGGCTACCCTCGGGCTCCTTGTCTCTTTCATCAGCGAAATTTCCTGAGTTAAGAGCCGGGCTATATACATAGTGTAGGTGGCGGCTTTCCGTGATTCTCTCTTGAAAAGAGGATGGTCACGGTTGATGTAGACAACATTTCCCTCTGAAAAACACTCGGGCCCTGATTCTCCAAAAAAATCAAGGCAGACCGAGACGCTGTGTTCTCCCATCCTCATCCTGCGGACGATCGCATTGGGCGTGATCTTTTTGACGAGAGGATGACGTCTTCTTTTTGCCGTGGGTTTAGGCTGAGTTTTCATCTCCATGCCCTGAGGTTTAACTTCAATTTCTTTTTCTTTTCTCTTTCCCCCTTCTCCAGCCACTGCTCCGCCGCCAATACCTCCCTCTTCGCCATAGGGTATGGGGCCAAAAGGAGAGTATTCTGGGTTCATGGCTAAAGCTTTGTGGACTCTTTGCAAAGCCTCATTGACAGCACGGCCTGCCCTCCGATCTTCTCTCTGATCAGCTTCCTTGCCCACTTTTTTTCTAATAATCCCTACAATTTTTTCCATTATCTTGAGAAATTCTTGGTATTCATCAGAATCAGTTATAAAACTGGAGCGGTCTGAGGTGACAGGAAGAAAGTTAGCACTGATTTCTCCTTTTATTCGAGCAACAACCTTACCCCATGTTTCCATGCCAAAAAGGTCTTTCTTTACTGTGGCCCCTTTTACTTTAACATCAATTCCTAAATCTTTTGTGGATGCTATAGAACTGGGGGTGATAAATATTTCTCCTGAGACCACTCCATGCCGACATCCTTCTAAAACAGGAATTTTCTGGCCTGTGAAGCTTCGGGGAGAAATGCGGTGGTTGTTCAAGCAGACAACAAAATCTGGAGCCCTCAAAGGAACTCCTTCTCTGATTTTTTCCTCAGCTTCTTCTAGATTAAAAGGTTTGGAAAGCTCAGAAAGAATGACAGTCGTTCCATCTCCTCTTGAGGGATCGGGCACGAGAATTTCACAGGGAAGGTGCCACTTATCCTTGGATTCTTCCCAGGCCTTTTTATCAAAAATAACTCTCGAGGCAAAATCTTTATGCTGGGTTATAACTTCGAATCGAGAAGCCGCTGCCAGGGAAGCAAATTTTCCGATACCAAACTGGCCAATTCGCTCTCTCCTAAATTTTGGAGAAAGAGAATGAACAATTTTCTCATCTGAACCGATGACAAAATATTGTTTCAGCCCTTCTAAATCCATTCCAGAACCGTTATCGTTGATCACAATTTTTTCAGGAGTGATTTCTATAAAAACTTCTGTTGCGTCAGCATCATAAGCATTGTTAACAAGTTCTCGGAGGAGTTCAACGCTTTCTGTATAAAGGCGCTCGCCGATAGAGACAACATGGCGTTTATCGACAGTGACTTCTAATTCTCTCTTTTCTTTTACTTCCATCTTTGCTTTCTACAAGTATTTCTTATTTCCTTTTTTATTAATGACTTCGATGACATCTTTGACTTTCTGGTCATGGTCCTTGTGGCAGATGAGGAGAGCATCCTCTGTCTCAACCACGATGATATCCTTCACCCCGATAAGAGCTGTGAGTTTATGAGGATTATGAAGAAGGCAATTTCGAGAATCTAAAATGATACTTTCTCCTCTAAATGCATTTCCATGCTTATCCTGAGACCAGGCATCTGCGAGAGAAGACCAGACTCCGACATCAGACCAGCCAAAATTTCCCTCACAAACAAGCACACCTTTGGCTCTTTCCATCAAGGCATAGTCAACAGAAATGGAAGGCATTTTTTCAAAAATTGAAGCTATGAGGGTTTTATCTTTATTCTTTAAAGCTTTGACCATCTTTTGCCAGAAAGGATAAAGAGAAGGAGCGTACTTTTTGAGTTTCTGGGCAAAGACATCTGCTCGCCAGATAAACATCCCTGAGTTCCAGAAATAATTGCCCTCATCTAAAAAGAGCCTGGCCTGTTCACAGGTTGGCTTTTCCTTGAATCCCTGGACAGTATAAAATAACTCGTTCAGAATTTTCTGGGGCTTTTCTTTAGAGAAATGGATATAGCCATACCCTGTTGCTGGATACGTGGCAGGGATGCCAAAAGTAACAAGGCAGTCCCCCTTTTTGGCTGCAGCGGCTGCGGCTTCAAGCTTTCGAAGAAAAAGAGAAGAGTCTTTTATAAGATGATCAGCTGGCAGGGCGGCAAGGACTGCCTCGGGATTTTGGAGGTAAATCCAGGCAGTAGCCAAGATTAAAGAAGGAGCTGTGTTTTTTCCCTGAGGCTCTACCAGGAGATTTTGCTTGGGGAGGCAGGGAAGCAGTTTTCTTATGGCTTGTGTCTGTTCAGAGTTCGAAATAGTGTAGATACTTTGATAGGAGATAAGAGGCAAAAGACGTTCTACAGTCTCCTCAATCATAGTTTTATCACTGATGATGGGAAGAAACTGCTTTGGTTTTTTCTTTCGGCTCAATGGCCAAAACCGGGTGCCACTCCCTCCTGCCATTATCACAGCCTGAATTTCCATTTTTGACCTCAAGAACTTTCCAACCTCTTTATCACTCCCTCTATAGTTTTCCCCACATCTTTTCTTATAGCCTCCAGGTCTTCTTCGGTCTCTGCCTCAAAACGCAGCACCAAAATTGCCTGGGTGTTGGAAGCTCGGACTAATCCCCAACCCTTAGGATAGATCGCCCTGACACCATCAATATCAATGATGGGGTATTTCTTCGATAGTTCCCGCTTGACTTCTTCGACGATTTTGAATTTCACTTCATCTGAGGCATAAACCCTGATTTCAGGCGTGCGAAAAGTTATGGGAAGATCGGACAACATCTGGGAGAGTTTTTCCCCAGAGCGAGAGAGAATTTCTAGAAGACGGGCTGAAGAATAGATGGCGTCATCAAACCCGAAAAACCTGTCCGCAAAAAATATGTGCCCGCTCATCTCCCCTGCAATGAGCGCTTTTTCCTCCTTCATTTTCTTCTTGATCAAGGAGTGGCCTGTCTTCCACATGATGGGCCGCCCGCCAAGTTTTTCTATCTCCTCAAAAAGGAGCTTAGAGGCTTTCACGTCTGAGATAATCGGAGCTCCAGGATTTCGAGGAAGGACATCTCGAGAAAAAATGATCATCAGCTGGTCTCCAAAGATAAGGCGGCCTTCATCGTCAACAACTCCAATCCTGTCTCCATCACCATCATAGGCAATTCCCAAATCAGCCTTTGTTTCGCGAACTTTCTTGATCAAATCTTTCATAGCTTCGGGGATGGTTGGGTCTGGATGATGATGCGGAAAAGTGCCGTCCATCTCACAATAGAGATCTATCACTTCACAACCAAGCTTCCGGAAAATGGGCACGGCGACAACTCCTGCTGTCCCATTTCCAGCATCGATAACAACTTTTATTTTTTTCTTGAGTTTGAGGTTTTTCAGGAGATAATTCTGGTATTCAGGGATAATGTTGTAAGAGCTCTTTTGTCCTTCCTTCTCTTCAATGAATTTATTGCTCTTGATGATGGCGTAAATTTCCTGGATCGCCTCTCCAAAAAGAGTTTCTTCGCCTCTCATTATTTTGAACCCATTATGTTCAGGAGGGTTGTGGGAGCCTGTTATCATGACTCCAGATTCCTTCTTTTTATAATAGATGCTGAAGTAAAGAAGGGGTGTGGGAATGATGCCCAAATCGACGACATCGCAACCTGTGGAAAGAAGGCCTCGACTTAAAGCTTCAGAATAGGGTGGAGAGCTCGGCCGGCAGTCTCTTCCCACAGCCACTTCTCTCTTTTTATTCTGGCGAAAATAAGTTCCGATCGCTTTTCCCAATGTTTCTGCAACCATTAAATTCAAGTCCTTGTCGACAATTCCTCTTATATCGTATTCTCTAAAAATTTTGGGATTAATCTTCATTTTTTCCTTTTCCCTTTATTTTTAAGGCCTTAGATTTAAATCTTTGATTTTCGCTTCTATTGCTCCCCATTTATCTTGAGACTCGAGGATAAATTCGATGAATTCTCTTACAGCTCCTTTCCCTCCAGGATTTTTGCAGATGAAATGGCTGTGTTTTTTAATCATTGGATGGGCATCAGCCACAGCTCCGGCCAGGCCCACAGATTTTATAATTTCCAGATCTCCAAGGTCATCTCCGATATAAGCGATTTGCTCCAGATTCAGCTTATTCTTTTCTGAAATCTCTGATAAGACTTTCTTCTTATCCAAAACTCCCTGGTGAAGCTCGAAGATATTCAGCTTTCCCGCCCTTTTCTCCAGGGATTTTGAGATCTTGCCAGTTATGATGCCCGTCTTTAAGCCCGCCAGATGGGCAAGCAAAATCCCCATGCCGTCTTTCACATTGTAAGACTTGAGCTCTTCGCCGTCAGGCATAACAAGGAGAGTTCCATCTGTTAGAGTTCCATCAACATCCATGATAATCATTTTGATTTTAAGGGCTCGCTCTTTTTCTTTCATCAGAACATCTCTGTGCGCCACAAATCATGGAGATGGATGATTCCTTCTATTTTCTCTTCTCTATTCTTGATGATCAAGGAGGTGATCTTTTTTTCTTCCATGAGATTCAAAGCTTCTGTAGCCAGATCGTCTTTATCAATGGTGATGGGATTTTGAGTCATACAATCTTGCGCATTTTTCGTAAGTAGATTTCTTTTATGTTTTCTGAGCATTCTTCTCAGGTCGCCGTCTGTGATGATTCCGACAAGTCTCTTTTTGCTATCGATGACACAGGTCATTCCCAATTTCTTTTGGGTCATTTCCTCAATCACATCAAACATCGGAGTGTTTGCCCGAACACAGGGAATGCTCCGGCCTCTATGCATTAAATTTTTTACTTTCAAGAGCTTTTTTCCGACTTGCCCCTTGGGATGGACAGAAGCAAAGTCTCTTACGCTAAAACCTTTCTTTTTCATTAAGGAGATAGCAATGGCATCTCCCAAAGCTAAGGCTGCGGTGGAGCTGGCTGTAGGAACCAACCCGCTTGGGCCAGCTTCTTTCTCCACCTTTGTATCAAGGACAATATCGCTGTATTTGGCTATCTTTGAATTTTTATTGCCGGTGACAGTGATCAATTTAATCCCGATTCTTTTAATGATATCAAGAAGGTCAACAATTTCTCTCGTCTCCCCACTGTAGGAAATGGCGATGATTACATCATCTTTAAGAATCATGCCGAGATCTCCATGGCCTGCTTCAGCGGGGTGGACAAAGATGGCTGGTGTACCGCAACTTGCCAAAGTAGAGGCAATTTTTCTTCCGATAAGGCCTGACTTTCCCATACCTATAACAATGATGCGAGATTTTGTCTTATAAAGGAGGTCAACAACTTTGACAAAATTTTCATCCAACCTGCTCTTTAAAGCTTCAACAGCTTTTGCCTCTATATCCAGGACCTCTTTTCCAATTTGAATAATCTCATTTTTTGTCATGGCCTTTCCTTGAAAGAGTGGAATTGTCGTTTTCTTCTATTGCCTCTTTGAGGTGAAGCAAAGACGTCAATAAATTCTTTAAATTATTTATATTCAATGAGTTATATTTATCTGAAAGAGCCTCCTGCGGTTTATTGTGGATTTCAAGAAAAACTCCATCAGCCCCGACACTCACTCCGGCTTTAGCCATGTAAGGAATGAATTCTGCCTCTCCACCAGAAAATATTCCCTGACCTCCTGGGTTTTGAACGATATGGGAAGCATCTATGACTACGGGAAATCCCCATTCCTTCATGATCGGAATCGAGCGGATATCAAAGACTAAGTTATTGTAACCAAAGAAAGTACCTCTTTCAGTGAGGATGATATTCTCGTTGCCTTGACTGAGGACCTTATCCACAGCATTTCTCATCTCAAAGGGAGACAAGAACTGTCCTTTCTTGAGATTAAGAGGCTTTTGCGTTTTCGAGGCTTCCAGGATTAGATCTGTCTGCCGGCAAAGAAAAGCCGGAATCTGGATAATGTCCAATACCTGGGCTGCCTTTTCTACCTGGTTTATTTCATGGACATCAGAGAGGACAGGCACTTGAAGCTTCTCTTTTATGCTGCGCAAGATTTCCAGCCCCTTCTCTAAGCCAGGGCCTCTGTAAGAGGTTAGAGAAGAACGGTTGGCTTTATCGTAAGAGGCTTTAAAAATGAAAGGAATTTGAAGCTCATGGCATATCTTTTTTATCTCCTTGGCCATGAAGAAAGCATGTTCCTGGCTCTCGATAACACATGGCCCTCCAATCAGAAAGAGGGGATTGGAACCGCCTATTTTAACTTTTGGGCCTATTTTTATTTCTCTTGAGACGATAGTCATAGCTTGCTCCGATAAAAGCTCTAAAGAGGGGATGAGGCTTTAAAGGTTTTGATTTAAACTCTGGATGGAACTGACAGCCTAAAAACCAGGGATGATTTTTGATTTCTATAATCTCAACCAAGTCGTATGCTGGATTCTTTCCTGAAAAGAAAAGGCCTGCTCTGCTTAAGGTTTCTTCGTATTCCGGGTTAAATTCATAACGGTGACGGTGGCGTTCGTGAATATTTATCTTTCTGTATGCCTTATAAGCCAATGAATTCTTTTCAAGCCGACAAGTGAACTGGCCCAACCTCATGGTTCCGCCCAGATCATGATCACCTTTCAGTTCCCTCCATTTGAAGAAAATTTTGTAAGGAGTTTCGGGGTTAAATTCAGCGCTGTCGGCACATCGAAAAGAGGCAACATTGCGCGCAAACTCAATGGCCGCACATTGCATGCCTAAACAAATTCCAAAAAAGGGAACATTTTTTTCTCTAGCAAAAGTAATTGCATGAATTTTGCCTTCAATTCCTCTTATGCCGAACCCTCCCGGAACTAAGATTCCATCTTTATCTCCCAGAATATCCTCAAGTTCCCTTTTTTCCAGAAGCTCTGCTTCTATCCAGGAAATGTTGACTTTAAGCTCGTGAGCTGTGCCTCCATGATCTAAGGCTTGTTTCAGGCTTAGATAAGAATCCTGAAGCCCTGCATACTTACCCACAATGGCAATTTCCGCCTCGTCTCGAGGGTTTTTCATCCTTCTCACCATAGCTTTCCAGCGGTTAAAGTTTCTCTTTTTTTGGGCAAGTCTAAGCTGCCTGAGGATGATCATATCCAGGCCTTCTTTGGCAAAGACAAGAGGAATCTCATAGATATTATCTGCATCTTTGGCTGTAATAACTGCTTCCACAGGAACATTTGTAAAGAGAGATATTTTGGCCTTTAGATCAGGCGTGAGGAACCTGTCTGTCCGGCAGAGGATAATATCAGGTTGGATTCCTATAGCTCTCAATTCGCGGACACTGTGCTGAGTGGGTTTGGTCTTTAGCTCTCCGGAAGTTTTTATAAAAGGAACCAAAGTCAGATGGACAAATAGGGTATTCTCGCTTCCAAGAGAAAGCCTCATCTGTCGCGTTGCCTCAAGAAAAGGAAGGCTTTCTATATCTCCCACTGTACCTCCGATCTCGACAATCACGATGTCATTCTCATCTTCAACAGCGTGGAAAGCCTTTTTTATCTCATCTGTGACGTGGGGGATGACCTGAACTGTCTTTCCCAGATATTCTCCCTTTCGTTCTTTGCGGATGATGGATTCATAGATTTTGCCTGCTGTCCAGTTATGTGCCTTCGTCGTTTTTGCAGAAGTGAAACGCTCATAATGGCCCAGGTCAAGGTCTGTTTCAGCACCGTCATCTGTGACATAGACTTCCCCATGCTGATAGGGATTCATCGTGCCTGGGTCAACATTGAGGTAAGGATCGAATTTTTGCAGCGTTATTTTGTAGCCATGACTTTCGAGCAGCATTCCGATGGAGGCTGCGGCAATTCCTTTGCCTAAACCTGAGAGGACTCCACCAGTGACAAAAATGTACTTACTCATCTGCTCTTTTTTTCAAAATTTCTTCAACTTTGATTATATCCTGAGGAGTATCAACACTCAAGGTTGGAAACTCGGTTTCTATCATTTTTATTCTGTAGCCATTCTCTAAGACCCTGAGCTGTTCAAGTTTTTCTGTTTTTTCTAGCCTCGAGGGATTCAACTGGATGAATTTCAGGAGAAAATCCCTCTGAAAAGCATAGATCCCGATGTGGTGGAAGAAATAATCTGTTGCCTGAAAAGGCAAAGGAGATCGAGAAAAATAAAGAGCATAGCCTTCTTTATTAACCACAACTTTGACCCTATCGCTGTCATGAAGGAGTCCCAGATCACTGACTTTAGTCATAAGAGAGGCCATGGGAATCGATTTATCTTGCAAAACCTCAACCAATTCATCTATCATCTTCCCTTCTAAGAGAGGTTCATCTCCTTGGATGTTAAGGATAACAGGTGCCTCTATTTTTTTGGCTACTTCTGCTACTCTCTCCGTACCTGAGTTATGAAGGGGAGAAGTCATCATTACGCGAGCCTTAAATTTCTTGGCAGCCTCAAATATTCTTTCATCGTCAGTGGCAATGATGACCTGATCAAGGTGTTCTGCTTCCTTCGCTCTCTCATAAACTCTCTGGATCATCGGCTTTCCCAGAATGGGAGCTAACGCTTTTCCAGGGAAGCGGCTGGATTGATAGCGGACGGGTATGACTCCTGTGGCTAGTTTCAAGATTGAGACCTTGATTCGTCTTTTGTTTCAAGCGCGGAAGAAGGAACAACCTCAGAAGTTTGGCAAGTCGCCTCGAGATAAGCGCCCTCTTCTACTACCAATTTGGGAGTTAAGATAGTGCCGATGACCCTTCCTTTGTTGTTTATTTCAACTTTTTCTTTAGCCTGAATCGTGCCCTTAATCTCACCGTTGATGATGACATAACCCACTTTGATATCTGCTTCGACTTTTCCGCTATCCCCGATAATCAGCATCGAATCAGACTCTATTTTCCCCTTAAAATAGCCATCGATGCGGAAGGATCCCTTGAAAGAGAGTTCGCCTCTTAATTCAGTGTCTTTATCAAAGAAACCTGTAATTTTGTTTTCGTTAAATTCTTTTTTCTTTTCTTTCATGAGCTTGCTCCTTTGATAAGGTCATAAATTCTGTTCAGGTCATCCATCGAGAAGTAATATATCCTTACAACTCCTTTATTTTGGCTCCCTGAGATGGATACTTTAGTCCCAAAGAGCTTGAGTAATTCTTCTTGAAGAGCCATAAGGTCTGGATCAGGCGCCGCCTTCTTTCCTCCTGGAGGCTTGACCTTGAACTTGTTAATTATCTTCTCAACTTCCCTCACTGAAAGATCTCTCTTAATAATCTGGCGGCAAAGGTCTATCTGAACTTCAGGGACTTCGAGGGCAATCAATGCTCTAGCGTGTCCCATAGAAATTTTGCCCTCTGCGAGATTCTCCTGAATCTCTTTTGGAAGCTTTAGGAGACGAATATAGTTGGTGACAGAAGTCCTGTCTTTTCCCACCTTCTCAGCAACTTCTTGCTGAGTGTAATTCAGTTCTTGAATCAATTTTTGATAAGCTAAGGCAATTTCTAAAGGATTTAAATCTTCCCTCTGAAGGTTTTCTATAAGAGAAATCTCGAGCTGTTTCTCCTTGGGTATGGTGCGAATGAGAACAGGAATTTTTTTAAGGCCTGCTCTTTGAGCAGCGCGCCATCTTCTTTCTCCGACAACAATTTTATAAGAGTCTCCTTCAGGGACAACAAGAATCGGCTGCAGAACTCCGGTTTCTCTTATTGATTGAGCAAGCTCATCAATGGAATTTGCCTCAAATTTCATCCTTGGCTGAACAGGATTTGGCTTGATCTGGTCAATCTCTACCTCAGCATATCTTTCTTCTTTCAAAATTGCATAGTCTTCAGGTATAAATGCCTTGAAACCCTTTCCTAATGCTTTCTTTTTCATCTGCGGAGGATCTCCTGAGCTAAATTTAGGTACGCCTCAGCTCCTTTTGATTTAATATCATAGAGAATGATGGGCTTGCCAAAACTTGGAGCCTCGGCGAGCTTCACAGCTCGAGGAATAATGACATCATATATTATTCCCTTCAGAGAATTCCTGATTTCCTCGGCTACCTGTTTGGAGAGATTTGTCCGTTCATCATACATAGTCAGGATAATGCCTTCTATTAAAAGGGAGGGGTTAAAATAGGTCCTCACTTCATCAAGAGTGTGGAAAAGATCAGGGATTCCTTCCATACAAAAGAATTCACACTGAACAGGAATGAGGACAGAATCCGCAGATACCAGAGCATTTATAGTGAGGAAGCCCAGAGAAGGAGGACAGTCGATAAAAATATAATTAAAGTATTTTTTGATCTTGCTCAACACTTCTTGTAGTTTCTTTTCTCTATTTTCTTTAGAAAAAAGCTCTGCCTCCACTCCAGCTAACTCTGGAGAACAGGGGCAGAGGTAGAGGTTATCAACTTCAGTTGGCAAGATACAATCCATCATGTTTTGGCCATTCATCAAAGCCTGGTAAATTCCTCTTTTCTCCTCCTTTGTCTTTCCAAAACCTGATGTAGCCATACCTTGCGGGTCGAAGTCCACGACTAAAACCCTCTTATTATTTATGGCCAAACAGGCAGAAAGGTTGATGGCAGTGGTTGTTTTTCCGACTCCCCCTTTTTGGTTGGCAACAGCTATAATTTTGTTCATGATCTCTCAATGTTTCACGTGAAACATCTCCTGCTTGTCTTTCTTTTTCTTCTTCTGCAAGCTCAGATAGAGGTGAATGTTAAAGATGGCTGCTGGTGTTATGCCCGGGATCTTCTTTGCCTCCCCTATTGTTTGAGGCTTGAATTTTTCTAATTTTTCTATCGCCTCCCTTGTTAACCCCGGAATCTTTTTGAATTCTATCGTCTCTGGTAATCTGACGCTATCGATTTTTAGGATCCTCTCTATCTCCTTTTCCTGCTTCCTCAGGTAGCCCTCGTATTTTACCTCTGACTCGATATGCCTTATTTCCTCATCCGTTAAAGGTAAAGAAAATTTTTTATATTCTATCACATTTTTGAATTTCATTTCAGGTTTTTTTAAAAGGACCTTTAAAGATATTTTTTCGTTGTTCTCTGTTATGACTTTCTCATTTTGAAGAAAAAGCATGACCTTATTTATCTTCTCCTGTTTCCTCTGAAAAGCCTGATAATCCTTTTCTTTTATCAATCCGAGTTCATATCCATATCTGAGCAGCCTTTTATCTGCGTTGTCAATCCTGAGGAGGAGTCTGTATTCTGCCCGCGAAGTAAATAGGCGATAGGGCTCTTCGACTCCTTTAGAGATGAGGTCGTCGATGAGAACAGCTACATAAGCTTCATCCCTGCGGAGGATAAAAGGTTTCTTCTTTTTTATTTTTAAGCTAGCATTTATTCCCGCCATCAAACCCTGGGCAGCAGCTTCTTCATAACCTGAAGTCCCATTTATCTGGCCAGCCAGGTATAAATTCTCGATTATTTTTGTCTCAAGGGTAGGTTGAAGTTGAGTAGGAGCGACTGCATCGTACTCAATCCCATAGGCAGGCCTCAATATTTTGGCCTGATCTAAGCCAGGGATGCTTTTCAGAATTTCTTTCTGGACCTCATAGGGAAGGCTGGAAGAGAGGCCGTTCACATAGATCTCTGATGTTTCAAGTCCTTCAGGCTCAAGAAAAAATTGATGGCGCAAGTGATGGGGAAACTTAACAACTTTATCCTCGATGGAAGGGCAGTAGCGAGGCCCGATGCCTATGATTTTGCCGCTGTAAAGTGGAGATTTATCCAGATTGCGTCTTATCACTTCATGGGTTTTGGGTTTTGTATAGCCAATGTAGCAGACAACTTTATTTTCAAGGGCTTTTTGAGTACGAAAAGAAAAGGGAACAGGGACATCATCACCTGGTTGAGGGGTGAAAAGACTCCAGTCTATGGTGTATTTGTCTAGTCTCATCGGTGTTCCTGTTTTTAAACGGAACATTTTCAACCCCAGTTTTTTTATACTCTCGCTCAACTCACATGAAGCAGGCTCATTGGCCCTGCCTGCTCTGTAGCTACGAAGACCTAAATGAATGAGGCCGTTTAAAAAAGTCCCCGGTGTCAGGATCACAGCTTTGCCTAAAAGACAATTTCCATCTAAAGTCATAACTCCCTGGACTCTGCCCTTTTTTGCCAGGATGTCACTGACAATGCCCTGGAAAAGGGTCAAATTAGGAACATCCTCGAGCCATTTTTTCATGGTCAGCCTATAGCGAGCTTTATCACATTGAGCTCGCGGCGCTTGGACAGCTCCTCCCCGACTTCGGTTTAAAAGTCTGAATTGAATTCCTGTCTCATCAGCCAAAACTCCCATTACACCGCCTAGGGCATCTATCTCTCTGACCAAATGGCCTTTTGCCAGCCCCCCTATGGCAGGATTACAGGACATCTGAGCAATGGTTTCAAGGTAAATGGTAACAAGACAGGTGCGAAGGCCCATGGCGCTTGAGGCAAATGCGGCTTCGCAACCAGCATGGCCAGCGCCGACAACAATGACATCATATTCATCCGAAGGATTCATTCTTTTTATTTTCCCACACAAAATTTGCTGAATATATCTTCCATAATTTCGTTCATTTGAATTTCACCTGTGAGCTGGCCGATTAAAGGGATAGTCTTTCGAATTTCTTCAGCATAGACTTCTTCTGCATACGCTTCTTTGAGGAGATGAAGCCCTCTAGTCAAGCAATCAAGAATGTCTTCAAGCAGAAGCTTTTGCCTCAGATGAAGAATAATTTCATCTCCATTTTTCTGAGGGGGGACAAAAAACTCGTGGATCATTGACTTTAATTTATCCAGGTTTGTCCCTTTTAGAGCAGATATTTCAAGGCAACGAGGATTTTCTCTCTTGGACTTAATTTTCTCCATGTCCATTTTCAGAGGAAGATCGATCTTGTTAAAAAGAAGGAGGACTTTCTTGTCTTTATATCTTCTGCTGAGTCTTATGTCTTCAGAGCTTTCTTTCCTTGAAGCATCAAAGAGAAGAAGAAGCCCGTCTGCCTGGGAAGCTAGTTCTTTCCCCTTTCTTATTCCTTCCTCTTCTACCGGATGAGCTGGCCGATCAAGACCTGCCATGTCAATCAAGTTGAAAATGGAGTCTTTAATTTTTATTTTTTCCTCTAAATAATCTCTTGTCGTTCCAGGATAAGGAGTTACTATAGCTCTCTCTTTCTCCAGAAGAGAGTTGAAAAGTGTGGATTTCCCGACATTCGTTCTTCCCGTTATGGCCAAGGCCAATCCTTCAGTCAGAGTTTTTCCAGTGTCGTAGCTTTGAATCAATTTTTTTAAGGAATGAATCACTCTCCCCATGGTTTTTGCTATGGATTTGGATGTGATACGCAAGACTTCATCCGGAAACTCAATACTGGCTTCGATCTGAGCCAGAAGATGGATGATTTGAGCACGGAATGAGGATATTTTTTGGGAAAGTTTCCCTTGAAGCTGGCTGAAAGAGAGCTTTGCCTGCTTAAGCGATGTTGCTCTGATAAGATCATTGACAGCCTCAGCCTGGAGGATATCAATTCTTCCCCTTAAATAAGCGCGAAGAGTGAACTCTCCTGGATGAGCATGTCTCGCTCCAGCCTTAATTCCGAGGTGAACGACTTCCTCAAGAACGACTGGACTTCCATGGCAGCTTATTTCCACCATGTCTTCTCGAGTGTAAGAATGAGGTTCAGGAAAAAATGTAAGATAAGCTTCATCGAAGATCTCTTTTTGTTCGAAATTATAAAGATTCCCAAGAACACAAAATCGGGGTTGAAATTTGATATTCTTTTTTTTCTTTGGTTTGAATATCTTTTTTGCTATGCTCAGGGATTTCTTTCCACTGAGGCGAACTATTCCCAAACCACCATAGCCCATAGGAGTAGAGATGGCAATAATCGTATCTTCAAGCATATTTTCTCGATTTTGATTCTCTATATTAAATTCTAAAAGAGAAACTGTAAAGAGTAAATAAGAAAGACTAAAGGCTGGGCTATTTGGTCTGCTTATTTATTGGAAAAATTTTGATTCTTTTCAGAAACCCCTCACCGATACTCTCGCTTGTGATTCCAGGGATCTGATTGACTGCTATGTGGATAACCCTTCTTTCATAAGGATTCATCAATTCCAGAACCTCATTCTTTCCAGTCTCAAAAACCTGGTGAGCTATTTGTTGGGCGTATTCCCTTAGTCTCCTCTCTTTCCTTTTCCTATAAAATTCGCAATCGACCTGAACTTTTTGAGAAGAAATCTTATTCAGAATGTGTTGAAAAGCCAAAAGAAGGGACCCGTCTTTGCGGAGAAGAAAATACTTGTCCGTTCCATCAAAAATGAGGGATAGGAAATCATTCTTTTTCTTAATCTGGTAGCTTAAATCTAGAGGAAAATGAGGCAGCATCTTATCTAAAAAGTTAGCCACAGAGTTTTCCTCTGATTCCGTTTTAGACCAGGCTCGAATCACAATTTCTTTGCTCTTTATTCCAAAGAGCTTTGTTTTTTCGGCTACAATTTCATAGTTAAGCTCTGACCTGGGAGTTTTAAGGACATGTTCAGCGAGGCCGATGGCCTCTTCTAAATTTTTTCCTTTGAATTCTTGGATTTGCTCATTTTTTTCTTCTTTTTCCATGAGACTCTCTCTTTTTTTTATTCATCATACGATTCATGATGTATTGCTGGCCAATCTGGAGGACATTATTTGTCAGCCAGTAAAGGACAAGTCCGCTTTGAAAATTCATAAAAAAGATTGTCATGATCACAGGCATAATCAACATCATTTTCGCCTGAGCAGGGTCAGCAGCGGTGGGAGTCATTTTTTGGCTGATAAACTGAGTGACGCCCATCAAGATCGGGGTCACATAAAAAGGATCCTTCACAGAGAGATCTTTAATCCAGAAAATAAAAGGGCTGCGTCTGAACTCTATGCCCACCACTAAGAGACGGAAAAATCCCCAAAAAACAGGAATCTGGATAAGCATTGGCAAGCACCCTCCAGCAGGATTGACCCCATGTTCCTTGTAAAGCCTCATCATTTCTTCGTTCATCTGACGCCGCTGAGCAATGTCTTGCTTGGCTTTTTTGTATTTAGCCCTCAAAGCCTTAATCTTGGGCTGGAGTTCCTGCATTTTGGCCATAGAGCGAGTAGAGCTATATGTCAAGGGGAAAAATAGGATTTTGATGACGAGGGTGATAAAAATGATAGCAAATCCCCAGTTAGGGACAAACCTGTGGAAGAATTTGATGGCTCTGAGCAGGATTTCCGCAATCCAGCCAAAAAAGCCGAAGCTAATCACCCTTTTTGTCTGATAGCCAAACTTAAGGAGTCTATCGAATTCTTTTGGACCTATGTAAATTTTTTGAGGCGAGCTCACAGAGAGGAAAAAATAGGGGGTCTGGTCTTTGATCTCTCTTAGGAAGGAAGCATTCCCCTTCTGGGAAGATGGGAGGAAAAGAGCAGTAAAATAATTATCTTCATAGGCAGCCCAGTTGACAAAATTAAAGGAACTCGAATCAGGATTGAATTTTCTCTCTGCTTGCCGATAAATCTTGTTGGAAGCTAACACTGCTATCCCGCCGCCCCCTCCAAATCGCTGTTTCTGTTCCGTAGCCGAAGGGTTGCCAATACCTGGGCCCCAAAGAAGGCTGGGCTCAATTCTTTGGCCGTTCTTCCAGATGTTTATCTCCACATCAAAATCATATTTTCCACCTTGAAAAGTAAAGATTTTCTCGACTCTCGCTCCTTTCCCATCTGCATATTCAAATCGAATCTCCTCTTTTTGGCCGTCTTTCAAATTCAAGTTGAGCGCTGAGGATTTATAAAAAGCATTGTTTGCGTTGCTGTTTAAGTCAAGATCTTCAGTCCAGAGAAAAAAGGGGTACTTGCTGATATCTTGAGACTGGAGAGAGACAAGCTCTAAGTCCTCATTTTTTTCACTCTTATGTTTTTTCAGTTTCCAACTCTTTAAAACACCCCCCCGATTACTCCAGAGAGCATGATAGAGGGATGTATCGATAGAAATTTGCTCTTCACTAGGAGCTGTGACCTCTTGAATATTTTCTGCTTCTCTGAGTTTTTTTTCCTGGGGAAGTTTTGAAGGAGCAGGTATTTCCTCGGCAAAAGGTTTTTGTTCAGGCGCTTTCTCCCCTTTGGCTTCAACTTTGGGTGGGATTTGAGACTGAGGTGCTTTCTTCACGAAAACAGCCTGATAAATAATTAAAATCAAGAAAGAAAGAACTATAGCTAATAATATCCTCTTTTCCATTTCTGGCCCTCTTAAGGAACTGGGTCAACCCCTCCCTGGTGAAAAGGATGACATTTGAGAAGTCTTTTGCTTCCTAAAATGATTCCCTTAAATAGTCCATGTTTTTCTATTGCTTCTAGAGTGTAGGTAGAACAGCTCGGATAAAAACGGCAGTGACTGCCGAGGAGCGGCGAAATAAGCAGTTTGTAACTTCTGATCAAGAATAAGGTAATTTCTTTCATGGAGATTCTCTTCTTTGGCAAATGGATTCAATGGCAGCAATGTAGTGTTTTTTCAGCGTTGACCATGTGGCATTTTGGATTTCTTTTTTTGCGACAACAATGATGTCAAAGGGGCTTTTGAGCAACTCTTTGTTCCTTCGGAATAAATCCCTTATCCACCTCTTTATTTTATTCCTCGCAACGGCATTGCCAATTTTCTTACTAGCAACAACAGCTATTCGGGAAAATGCTAAATTATTGGAGAGATAAATAAGGCTGAAATATTTTCCTCTGTAACGATTTCCTTTTTTATAAAGAAATAAGAAATCTTCTCTTTTTCTTATCCTCTCTTGAGGACTAAGGCCTTCTTTCATTAAAGAGCGATTCTTTTTCTGCCTTTTTGTCTTCTGTTCTTGATCACCTTCTGGCCGCCTTTGGTTCTCATTCTTACCAGAAAGCCGTGATTCTTTTTTCTTCTCCTATTATTGGGCTGGAATGTTCTCTTCATTCTTGCTCTTTGCCTTTGACATAAGTATGTTAATAAAGCTCATTTTATCTGTCAAGCTTGAATTCTTTTATTATTCCAAATTTGACCAGAGGCGCTGCCTCCGGATTAATCTTTCTTATTTCTTTCTATTCAATTCTTCGCTCACTTTTAGGAGCACAGAGTCCAGGTCTTAGATTCTTTCATCTCCTCATAGCTTTCAATAGAACTACGACCCGATGATTCTAACACTTTCCTCACGTATTCTTCATTCTCATACCTCATAATATATTATGTCCTCATGTTCTTCCACACAAAAAATGTTGCTTTTTTCTAGTTTTTTTTGTATATAAAAAGGCATGAAAAAACAAATTCTTGATGAAGAAGAAATAGAAAGAATCATAAACCGCATATCCAATCAGATTTTAGAAAGAAATCTTGATGCTTCATCTCTTATCATAATAGGTATGAAGAAGAGGGGAGATATATTAGCCAAGAAAATTGCTAAAAAAATAGCATCTATTGAAGGGAAAGAAATAGCGACATCGGCAATCGATATTACATTTTATCGAGATGATGTTCATTTGAAGGCATACAAATATATAGTAAAAAATGAAATTCAATTTGATATTACAAACAAAAATATCATACTCGTGGATGATGTGATTTTCACAGGAAGGTCAGCTCGAGCAGCAATTGATGAACTCATGGATTCTGGAAGGCCTAGCTCAATTCAGCTCGCCGTATTGATTGATAGGGAAGGGAGAGAACTTCCTATTCAACCAGATTATGTTGGGAAAACGATATTTGCAGGATCAGATGGAGAGGTAGTAGTACATTTGAAAGAAGTTGATGGTGAAGATAAGGTTTTTATTTCTTTGGAATGAAAAATAAAATGAAAAAAGAAATCATAGTAATAGCATTAGGTGGAAATGCCATATTGCAGGCAAATGAAAAAGGGACATATCAAGAGCAAGTTAACAATGTGAAAAAAGCAGTAGCAGAAATCGTGAAACTTATAAAAGAAGGCTACAGAGTTTTATTAACGCACGGAAATGGCCCGCAAGTTGGAAATCTTTATATCCAAAATTCTTTAGCTGGAGAAGTGGTCCCGCCTATGCCTCTTGATGCATGTTCAGCAGAGTCTCAAGGGTTATTAGGATATTTCATTCAACAAGCGATGGAAAATGAATTGGAGAGAAATAATATTGATCTTCCTGTATGTACCTTTGTTACACAAGTTTTAGTTGCCGCAGATGATCCTGCATTCAAGAATCCCACAAAACCAATAGGTCCATTTCATAATAAGAAAGAAGCAGAATTTCTCATGCAAAAAACTCCTTTCATAATGAAAGAAGATAGCAACCGAAGATGGAGAAGAGTCGTTCCTTCTCCTCGACCAATTGGCATCATTGAAAAAGAAATAATTAAAAAAAATATTGATAATGGATATATTATTGTTGCATCAGGAGGCGGTGGAATTCCTGTGATAAAGGACGGTAAGAAAATTATTGGAGTTGAGGCAGTGATTGACAAAGATTTATCTGCATGTCGCCTTGCAACTGATATTAAAGCAAATATTTTGCTTATTCTCACAGATATAGAAAAGGTTGCATTGAATTACAATACTCCGAAACAAAAGTGGATTGATAAGATGGATATAGAGGAAGCAAAAAAATATTTGAGCGAAGGACATTTTAGAGAAGGAAGTATGAAGCCTAAAATAGAAGCTTCGATAAATTTCGTGGAACAGGGCGGAGAAAAAAGTATTATCGGAGCTCTATTTTCTGCAAATGCTGCAATAAAGGGCAAGAGCGGAACCACCATAACAAGATAAAAAGAAAAAATCCAAATTTATATTTTATTCTGTTAATTTTAAATAATTTCTTCCTTATCTCAATTCCGGATCAAAGGTAAGGTCAAGCATGTAGGGCCTCCTCCTCCCTTAGCAAATTCTGATAGGTCTAGTTCGATCACATCGATTCCTCTTTTTCTTAATTCCCGGGTCACCTTTAGATTGATTGATGACACGATAACTTTTTTTGGGGCAATGGGAAGAAGGTTAGCCGCACACATATTTAATTCTTCATCTGGCACTTCAATAATATCGACGCCTTTGCTCTCCAGCCATAAGATGGTGTCATATCCCACACCACCTGGCCACAGGACACCTATCTTGTAGTAGGCCATACCAAAGGTCATGTCCAGATGAAAAATTCCGGAGGATCCGCCAACCTGACGTTTTCGTTCATAGAGATATCCCGGTAAATGGGCAATATGGATATCTTCAACACCGTGATTTCTTAATACCTGTTCCACTTGTCTAAGGCCTTCCATGTTCCCTCTCAATCCTACTGCAAGGATGACGCTTATATCGTCAATCCATACCATGTTGCTTGCTTCATAGGCGCCTTTCCCGGTAATCGTATGTAGAATCGGACAACCTAATTCCATGAGTCGCTTTGCATGATAAAACTCAAGTCCTTTCTTATAAGCGACAACGGGTCTTTCAATGATAGCACCGCCCCTTATTATAATAGTCTCCCTCGTATAGGGAATTGAGCGAAGAGGAATACCATAAGTCCCTATAAAAGGCCCTACAGAATTCAAATAAATGACTTCTATACCCTCTGCCTCTAATGCCGCTACAAGGCTTCGATGTTCCTCTTGTAACCTATCAAAATAAGTGGGCCCCTCAGGCAAATTAAATAGCTGGTAATCTTTAGAGATAATGATATCCTTTTGCTCTTCACCAGGCGTGCAGACCATGACTTTTTTGATTTTTCCAAAGGGAGACTTAATGCCCCATTCTTCGCCCCAAGTTGCCTTCAGGTCATCCAGAAAATCGGTCCCATAAATTGGTTTATGTGGAAGTCCCTCCCTATAAAAGGGTATTTTCTTTAGTTTATCCATTTATTATTTCCATTGGCGTAAATTCATAGCCACTCAGAATTAATTAACGAAAGGAGCTAGGTGATGGAGTTTATGATGGTGAATTTGCGAACAAAATTTGCTGTAATCCAACGTTTGCGCAAAATAATGTTTCCTATTATCAGGAAAATAACTGCTAAAATCAAAAAGAAGGACAAGAAAATTTATCATTAATAAAAATACTTTGCAAACAATTTAACTCGTTCACTGATTTGACTCTTATTATTTTATTTATTATAATAATAAAAAATGAATTCATTCAAGATTGGGGAGAGAGTCATTTATCCCAATCAAGGGTTTGGGATTATAGAAGATATCCAAGATGAAAATTATTTCGGAGAAGAATTTAGGATTTACCATTTGAGAATCCTATCCAATAACACTCTGGTTCTGATTCCATTTTCCAATACCGAAGAAATTGGTATTCGCAAACCGATCTCAGAGGATACTATCGAAAAAATCTTTGATTTATTAAGAAGCGGCGAAGTTGATGTGACAATGAACTGGAAAGGGAGATACAAAGAGCATGTCAATCTCATGAAGTCAGGGATAATTTTTGATATGGTTTCTGTTTTGAAAAGCCTCTATTATCTGAGTTTAATCAAACCCCTTTCTTTCCGCGAAAAAAAAATGTTGGAAAAAGCAAAAGAGCTTATCGTCTCAGAAATTTCAGAGGTTTCCTCCCTTCCTTTTTCAGAAATTGAGCAAAAGATTATCCATACATTATCGCTCTGTTTCAAGGGTGTTAAGCCCAGCCTAGACTTTTAATCTCTACTAAGATGTTCTTATCCGGCTTACTGGTTTTCTTTCTGTTTCTACTTCTCAGTGCCTTCTTTTCTGCCTCTGAAACAGCCTTTCTTGCTTCTAATCCCTACACACTCGACTATTTAGAAAAAAAAGGCTCCAAAAGAGCCAAAATCGTTAAACAAATGTTAGCCAGGTTGGATAGCCTTCTGGCAACGATTCTCATCGGTAATAACATAGTCAATATCGCTGCCTCTTCAGTAGCCACTTATATCCTTATATCGCTCATTCCGAATAAAAACCAAGCAATCCTTTTGGCCACTTTAGTCACCACGATACTGATTTTTTTCTTTGGAGAGATCAACCCTAAGACCTTTGCTGCTCACAATCCTCTCAAAGTCTCCTTCCTCGTTGTTTATCCCATTAGACTGTTTGTCATTCTTTTTTACCCCTTTGTAAAAACATTTACTTTCTTATCCAGCTTGATATTTCCTTCTTCTCGAATGCAAGGAGGCATATCTCGCGCCTTAGGCGAAGAAGAAATAAAAGTCTTATTAGCCACTGGTACAAAAGGAATGTCATCCCTTCGGAAGAAAATGATATCTGGAATTTTAGATATTGCCGCTCGCCCGGTCAAAGAAATCATGATCCCTCGGCCTCAAGTCAAAGCTCTCGAGATTGGATCATCTTTTAAGGAAATTTTGGACATTGTTCTCTCGGCAGGATTTTCCAGGTTTCCTGTTTTCAGGGGACGATTGGATAACGTTGAAGGCTCAATTCACACCAAAGACATTATTCCATATCTTATTGATAATAAAGAATTTAAAATAAATGACCTGTTGCGCAAGCCCTTCTTTGTTCCGGAGTCCGCTCCGTTGGAGAAAGTCCTCGTCCAGATGCAGGAAGAGGCTATCCACCTTGCCTTTGTTGTCGATGAGTTCGGCAGTATGGAAGGAATTGTGACTCTGGAAGATATCATCGAAGAAATTGTGGGAGACATTCAGGACGAATACGATGCCAAAGGAGAAGAGTGGTTTTCAAAGACTGAAGAAAATGCCTATATTATCAAAGGAACCGCATCAATCAAGGAAATCAATCAGAGACTTCCCCTTAAATTGCCGGAGAAAGGAGAATACACAACCCTGGCGGGATTCTTTCTTTTTGAATACGGAAAGATTCCTCACGAAAAGGATATTTTGGATTATAAAGGATATCAATTTTTTGTTGAAAAAATGAACAAGCGCCACATAAGCTTAATCAGGGTCAATGTAAAACAAAAAGAGGATTATTCAAGAGATGAAAACAATCGCCGTAAATAAACAGGCCTATTTTAACTATGAAATCATAGAAAGTCTCGAAGCAGGTGTCTCGCTTGAAGGAAGCGAGGTGAAATCAATTAAAGAGGGAAAAATCAGTTTAAAAGAGAGCTATGCCGAAATCAAAGGAGGTGAAGTTTTTCTTCTGAACTCGCACGTAAGTCCTTATGAGGCAGCAAACCGTTTCAATCATGAACCGAAAAGAGCAAGAAAGCTCCTCCTTCATAGGCAGGAGATAAAACGATTGACAGGAAAAATAAAAGAAAAAGGTTTCACTTTGGTCCCGACAAAGGTTCTGATCAATGACAAAGGAAAAGTCAAGATAGAAATCTCCCTTGCCAAAGGGAAAAAGGTTTATCAAAAAAGAGAGGTCATAAAGGAAAGAGACAGGGAGCGGGAAATGAGGGCTGAGCTAAAGCGAAAATGGCGATAGCTCATGAGCAAGCTTTATGGCTTCAATCATGCTCTGGGGGTTTGCAATTTTTTTACCAGCAATATCGAAGGCTGTGCCGTGGTCAGGAGAAATTCGCACAAAAGGAAGTCCCAAGGTCAGATTAACGCCATTCTCAAAAGCCAAGAGCTTGAAGGCAATGAGTCCCTGGTCATGATAGAGAGAAATGACAATTTTCTCAGGCTGGTTCAAAGCATTGCGGAAAATGATATCAGGGGGAAAGGGGCCGCTGATTTTCATTCCCTTCTTCTGCGCTTCTTTGATGGCAGGGATGATCTCTTCTCCTTCTTCGCAGCCTAAAAGGCCCTCCTCTCCAGCGTGAGGATTCAGCCCCGCGACAAGAAATTCAAATTTCCCAGAGTTAATTTTTTTTACAGCCTGCTCGAGAAAAAGAAAAAATTTGAGAAGTTCCTGCTTTTTAATTTTTTCCAACGCTGCTCTTAAAGAAATGTGATGACTGAAAAGGGCTAGTTTTATTTTCTCTGACCAGAAAGCCATAATAGCTTGAGGATAGAATTGGCCAAGAAAATCAGTGTGGCCATGCCATTTGATGCCTGCAAGATTCCAAGATTTTTTTGATATCGGGGCAGTAACAAGGGCTTGTATCCTGCCTTTCCTTGCTTCTTCGAAAGCTGCTTCAAAAAAAAGAAAAGAGGCAAGGCCGTTCTCTTTGGATGGAGCGCCTTTTGTTATGTCTTTTATCGGACTGTCTATCTCCAAAAGTGAAAGATAAGGAGGCCCACAGATTTCTTTTTTATCTAATCTGTCTAAAGGTTGAATGTCTAATTTTAGGCCTAAAGTCCTTTTTTCCTCTTCAATGACGAAAGAGGAACCAAAGAGAATATAATAGGCTTTGGGAAGGGAGGTTTCTCCCGAAAAGGCCTTTAAGATGACTTCAGGTCCAATGCCGCCGGGATCCCCAAGAGTTATTCCTATCTTGGGAAGGGTCATTTTTTCTTATCTTTGTCAGATTCCCGAGCTTCTTTATTGTCGTTGAGTTTATAAATATACTTGATGCTACTTTTGTAGATGAGCAAGTTGGGAGCATTCTCTCTATTGAGCTTAATACAGTTTCTATCATACCACTCAATGTATCCTTCAATAACTTCACCATTTTCAAAAACAATGGCCATAGGAGTCTTTTTGTTCATCTGTTTGAGATAGTAATAATTCTCAGCATGTGTGTCGTAGAGGGGATGCGCCTTTTTCCTGGATGTTTCGTGACTGATTTTTTCTTTTATTTCAGTAAAATTAGGTCGGATAAGCTTCCTGTTCATAAATTTTCTCCAAGATACAAGTTGAGACGAAAAAGTAATTTATTTAGCTATTATCATAGCACCATTTTTGTAAAACTTCAAGAAAATTAAACCGAATAAGAATTTATTTTCTTTGGTATCTTATTTCCTGTTTAGTAATGGTTCAAGGGATCGATACCAGTTCTTGGCTAAAGCGCTGTATCCTTCTTGATTGGGGTGGACTTCATGAAGAAGAAAAGGGGAATTGATAAAGAGAGAATAATTATCCACCATCAGGATTTGTTCTTCTTCGCACATATTTCTTATCACAGGGTTTATCTCATCTCTGACTCTTTTCGCTGAATCGGGGCTAAAAGGAAAGGGGCTCCCTTCTGGAATGGGAGGAATAGTCGCCAGTAGAATTACTGTCTCTTTCCCTCGCCGATTCTTGAATGTTCGAAAGATTTCGACGATCTTCTTCATATTGGTTTTGAAGGTAGCAGAAGGCGTAGAGTCTGCGTCGAGTCTAACATCATTTGTCCCCAATTGAAGAAGGACAAAATCAGGACGCTCTGTTTTCAGAGTTTCCTTATTCTTTTCAAGAAAATTCAGGTATTCGCCTGAAGTGTATCCGCTGCGCCCATAATTAAGAATTCTAGCTCTTATACCATCTTTATTTAATATCATCTTGAGGAAATGAGGATACCCGGTTTCAGTGATGCTATCGCCTGCACAAAAAATGATAATTCCAGGATGGGAAGAAGAAAAGGAAGACAGAAGAACGAGCACCAAAAGAAAAGAGATGCCTATGCCCAAATGAATTTTCATGGGGGTCAGACCTTGCCATTGTGAAGAGAATTAATACTCTCCATGAATACTTTACTTCCCTATGATAAGACCTGACCCCACGGGGGAATGACGGTTTTCTTAAATCCGCCACCAGTAAGAGAATTTGATGAAATAATAGCGGCCCTCACTTCGAAAAATCCCTGATTCATCCTTTATTTGGCTATCATCTATTCCTATATAAAAGACTGTTCCCGGTCTGTGTACATAGCTGAGAAGAAGGCTACCGTAGAATTTCTTGTCATAGTCGTTGTAATCTGTGATAAGCCGCAAGGATAAAGGGCGGGAGAGCTGGTAAGTGATACGCTGGCTGATGATGTTAATTTCATAAACTTTTTCTCCCCCCTTTTTTTTATAGAATTCATCGTTCTGAATGTTGTAAAAGAGGCGAAGGTTGGAGAGAGGCTTAAGGGTAATTCTTAGGCCATAGGAAGTTTTGTAACCTAAATAAGGATTATCTTCATAATATATTCCATCGCCAAAAGAAAAATTAATGTTACCACTTAGCCAAGATAAAGGCTCAGAGCCCAGATTTGCCTGGTATTCCCTTTTTCTAAAATTGACCCCATTGTATCTTTCGAAACTTGAACTAAAGCTGACGCCACCGTGAGTCTGTCTCCAGCCGTTTAAAAACATGGAAAATTGGTACTCCTCATCAGTTAAAGTCTGGTCAAAATCATAGATTCTTCGGTATTCCAAAGAAGGGGTGATGGATATGATTAAATCCGTCTGAGGGAGGAAATTATAACTCAAGCGGGAATTCAATGAATGGATATCTTTTCGACGTAAAAAACCAATAGACGCCGCAAATTCAGGATGAATGCTCGTCCAATCTGCGGAGAAAGTGAGATGGCGGGAATTATGGCTCATGTTAAAATTCAGGGCTGGAACAAAGTCTGTTTTTTCTGTTCCGGTTTTGGTCATCGAGCCTAAGGCCTGAAAAGAGAATCTGTAGTACTCGAGGAATTTGAAATGCCCATCAATACCTGCGACGCGATTGTAATTAGAAAAGAGAGAGTTCCAAGAATTTCCCATTTCTTTATCCGTAATAATGAAACCAATGTAAGACTCTGAAAAAAGATCTCTTTTCAGACGAAAGACATTGACCATAGCCTTGCCTAAAGGAACATTAGAGGTTTCGCTCTCTTCGTCCTCCTCGGCGTTTTCTGTGATCTCTATCTCTGGCGGGTTCTCATCGAAGGCACTTAAAAAGCCTAGCGTCGTTCTTCCTGTCTTGCCTGTGAGCTTGATTCCCCACAGGGGATCTATGATTTTTCGCGCATAGACTAATTCAATTGGAGTGTCGAAAACATCCTTCCCTTCTAAAAAGAACGGTCTCTTCTCAGCAAAGTAACGAGCATAGCGTTGATTGACATCCACTTGAGGCATATCAGCTTCAATCTGGCTGAAATCAGGGTTATAAGTTATATCCGCAGTCATATCCGAAGTGATCCCATACTTGAGGTTTGCTCCAACTTGAGGGTCAAATTTTTCAGTGGACTGTTTTAAGCCTGTGAAGACAGGCATGACTTCTATGTTTTTTCCTCTTTCAATACTTCCTTTTATCTCAATTTTTCCAGCTTGAACCAAAAGGCCATTGACATCTCGGCTTCTGGGAGACCAATAAATCTCTTCGCTTTTTCTCTTTATTGTCCTCATGATCTGAAATCCCCAGACTTGAGTTGGAGAGTTAGGGAACCTTAGGCTTTTAAAGGGGATGGCCATTTCAACCGTATAGCCTGATTCATCTATTCGAGCATCTGACTTAAAGTACGTATCCCAGTTGCGGTCAACCCTTTCAAATCCCATTCCCCCTCCTTCTCCGTGGCCTCCTCTGTGGCTGCCTCCTGATTCCGCATAAATACCTTCGCTCTGGATTCCGCAGGCATTGGACTGGAAGACAAAGGCCCTTTTTTGATCGTTAAAGGTATCAAGATAGATCAAAACTTCATCATCTCCTTGGACTTTATCTCTTTGACACAGGTTAGCCCTGATGGTTCTGGGATTTGAATCGAAGCAACGGATAGCAACATAAAGGTTCTTTTTATCATATCCTAAATAGGCTACAGTCTTTTCAGAGGGAGGGGCTCCTTCTTGAGGCTGGAACTGGGTGAAATTCTCAAGCACTGCCCCTTTCAGCCAGAATGGATTCTCTAAAATACCGTCAATCTTTGGTGGTAACTTAAATTCTGGCACATTTATTTTAAAATTATTCTTACTTTCCTTGGAAATAGAAAAGGAGACAAGTAGAACAAGGAGGCTGAAAATGAACAAAAAGAACCCTAATTTTACTTTCATTGTCTTTATTATAATCAAATAATTATATACTATCCGTTGCTTTTTTTAAAGTTGCTTCTTATCACTTCTCTCTAAAATCTCGGATATCCTGATATTCTTGGTCTTCAGGCTCACTCCCAGGGCTCTATCCAAGTTGGCTAAAGAGAGATTGTAATCAACAATAGCTTTAAGCTCTGAAGTGCGGGCATTGGCTAAATCTCTTTGATACATGAGAACAGAATAGCTTGTGGATAATCCAACTTTTAATTTCTCTTCTTCACCTTCGAGCTTGCGCTCCGCAAGCTCCCGGGCAACTTTGTAAGCCTGAACCCGTTTATAATCTGTCTCGACAGCCCTCGTTGCATTCTTTATCTCCAAAAATATCTGCTGCTCCTGGCTCTTGAGATTGAGCATGGCCTGCTCCATATTGATCTTTGCTTGGGCATAAGCTGCCCTTGAAAGAAAGCTATTCAGTGGAATATCAAGTGTTAATCCAAGCGACCAATTCTTGTACTTAAAGTTCATAGCATCTTTAAATGAATCGGAAGCGCCTCCAGGAACCCTCCCTATGACAATGCCGGTAAGAGGGTTGTTGTTGAAATAGAGAATCTGGTCTCCAGAAATTCCAGGGCTCCAGTAAGAAGCTGTTAGATTTAAAGCCGGGAGGAGCTGATTTTTGGCATAGCTTAAATTTATTTCTTGATTTTTCATATTAATCCTAGCTGCCTGTAGATCAGGCCGGTTTTCCATGGCCGTAAGGAGGGCTTGTTCGAGATTCACCTCTTTTTCTTGGAAATTGGGTGCATCAACAGGTATAATCTCCGCAGCTCCCTTCTCTTCTTCCGCCGAAAGGTTGATAATCGTCTTCAATCGATCTTCATTATTCTTGACCAGGGCTTCAGCCTGCAGGATGTCCGCTTCTCGAGTAGCCACTTCAGCCTGGGCGCTTAAGATTTCTAGAGGAGCCAAGGTTCCTATTTCAACCGCCCTTTGGGTTTTTGCCAGAAGATCCTGGGCTAATTTTAAAGATTGTCTTTTTACCTTGAGGTCTTCAATGCTGTAGACCAAATTCCAGTAAGCTTCTTCCACATTATAGATTGTGTCTTGGAGGACTTTCTTAAACTGATTCTCTGATACATCCAGGTTATTTCGGGCAATAATGATTTCTCTGCGGTTTATGGCAAAGCCAAAATCTTTCAAAAGAGGTTGAGTAAAATTTAGGGTGAGAGTACTCCCGAAACGGGGATTGATGGTCTGAAAACTTCTATTCGAATCGTTCTTGTAGGCCTCAAGGGATATGTAAAAACTTCCACCTGTGGGAATAAGCTGATTGATCTGAGCTGAGTAATCATTATACTTCGTAATGACACTTCCAGCAGCGTCAATCCAGGAATAAGAAGCTGAGTTATTGCTTCTTTTGGTGAATCCAAAGGAGAGGCTGGGCAAGAATTTTTCCTGGGCGCGGGAGATAGAGACATCTGCCAGCTCTGGATTTAAAACTTCCACCGCAACAGTGAGATTGTTTTTCATGGCGCTCAGGATACAGTTCTCAAGGGAGATGGAAAGAGCTTTTTCTTTTTCTTGAGCCAAAAATACTGTTGCCAGCGATAAAATCAATAAAATCAAACAGACTGAAATTCTTATCGTTCGCTTTAACATTTCAAACCTCCTTGATTCAAAACGAAGGGCTACTTTTTTTATTCGTATCTCAGGGCTTCGATGGGATCTAACTTGGAAGCCTTGCGTGCTGGGTAGAATCCAAAGAATACCCCTACAGAGCCAGAAAAAAGAAAGGCCAAAAGGATGGAACCCAATGAAACCAAGGTTGGCCAACCTGCAAAATGGGAGATCACTCTTGAGGCAATTGTGCCAACAACAACGCCTATAATTCCTCCCATGACGCTTAAGACAACAGCCTCGGCCAGGAATTGGAAGAGGATGTCTTTTTCTCGAGCGCCAACAGACATTCTTATCCCGATTTCTCTGATGCGTTCAGTAACAGAAACAAGCATGATGTTCATGATCCCAATTCCTCCCACCAGCAGAGAAACAGATGCAATGCCCCCAAGAAGGATGGTTAAGATTTTTGTTGTGGCTGCAGCACCTTCAGCTATTTCTGACATGTTCCCAACATTAAAATCATCCTCAGCTCCTAGAGCAATTTTGTGCCTGATTCGTAAAAGTTCTTCAATCTGGCGCTTAGCTTCAGCAGTTTCTGCCATGGAGACAGCAGAAATATCGATCGAAGTGATATAATCAATTCCCATCAACCTTCTTTGAGCTGTCGTGTAAGGTATGGCAATCATATCATCTGGATTAAACCAGCCGCCTGCTTCTCCCTTTGACTTGAAGACTCCCAAGACCACGAAAGGAATTTTCTTGATCCTTATGATTTGTCCAACTGCATTTTCCTCTTCGAAGAGAGTCTTTTTAACTTCGCTTCCCAAAACACAAACCTTTGCGCCAGATGTGACCATGTCTTCATCAAAAAAAATCCCTTCGTCCATTTGCCAATTTCTTATTTCAGGAAACTTATCTCCGCAGCCTGTTATGCTTGTATTCCAATTTTTATTCCCATAGATAACCTGTGCTCTGGTTTGAACAGAAGGAGATATGTATTTGACAGCACTGCATCGTTCCGCAATAGCTTTGGCGTCCTCAGCTTTAAGGGTACGACGACTCCCAGATCCAGATTGACGACCATGGAAGGTACCGCTCCCAGCACGGACAAAGAGAAGGTTTGTTCCCATGGAATTGAAGCGGTCTTCTACAGCGCTCTTTGCACCCTGGCCGATGCTGACCATGGCAATGACAGCTCCGACACCTATGATGATACCCAAGGTCGTTAGAAAAGAGCGCATCTTATTCCTGCTTAAAGCACGAAGAGAAACTCGCATAATCCTTAGCATGTTCATTTTCTTAACTCCTTCCTTTTTCTTCTTTGATAATCTCCCCATCCCTGAGATAAAGCCTTTGCTGGGCATGACGAGAAATTCCTGCATCATGAGTGACAATGATCATAGTAATCTTTTTTTCCTCATTGAGCTTCCGAAAGATCTCTATTATTTCTGCGCCTGTCTTTGTGTCCAAATTTCCTGTCGGCTCATCAGCCAAAAGCAAGGAGGGGCTGTTCACCAAAGCTCTAGCAATGGCCACTCTCTGCATCTCACCACCAGATAGCTGATTTGTTCTGTGATGTTCTCGACCTTCCAAACCCACAGAAGAGAGGGCTTGGAGAGCAATTTGAGCTCTTTGCTTTCCTGATACATTTGAATAGAGAAGGGGAAGTTCGGTATTCTCTAAGGCAGTCGTCCGGGGAAGGAGATTGAAGTTTTGGAAGACAAACCCAATATTTTTATTGCGAATACGGGCCAACTTATTCTTGTCCAGTGAAGAAAGTTCTTCGCCCTCGAAGAAATAATTCCCTGAAGTCGGCCTGTCCAGGCAGCCTATGATATTCATCAGGGTTGATTTGCCTGACCCAGAGGGTCCCATGACGGCCAAAAAACTCCCTTCCCGAAGACTATAAGTGATATTTCTCAAGGCTCCGACTTGTGTTTCTCCAACCTGATATATCTTTGTAACGTTTTCCAATCGAATAAAGTTATTTTCCATTTTTTTCCCTTAATCTTTTATTTATTTTGAGGTCACTATCGCCTGATGAACATCCCCCCTGGAGGACGACCGGGCATTGCTGAAGTTTCTTTTCCTGATTCCATTCCAGTAATGACAAGCTGGCCTTCTTTCAAATCTCCCCATGCGATTTCTGTATAGGAGTCGTCTGCGAGTCCTGGCCGTATAAAGATTGGAAAGAGCTTTCCATTTTTATCTTCAATCCAGACACGGGAAGCCTGCTGTCTCCTTGCTCCTCCCTGATTGCCTGCTCTTGCATCAGGCGAATTGAATCCAGCTATTTGCCTCTCCCCCTCAATCCTTTGTGGAATTCCAGAGGGAGTAGCCCCACCGGTCTGAGCCGCTCTCTGTCTTCCTTCCATCATTGCCTGTCCTGCGCTCTTCATTATTTCTTGCATTTGCTCGGGAGCTAAAGGCGGGGTAAACCTCAGGGCTGCATTCGAAACTCTCAGGACATTTTTTGCCTCTCCTATAATGATGGTGACTGTGGCTGTCATGCCTGGCATCAGTTTCATCTCAGGGTTTTCTACTTCAACAATCGTTGTATAAGTGACGACATTTTGCACAACTTCTGGAGAATACCTGACTTGAGTGACTGTCCCACTAAAGGTATCCTTAGGAAAAGATTCCACGGTGAACCTAACCTTTTGGCCCTCCTTTACTTTCCCAATATCTCCTTCATCCACGCTGCATTCCAACCGCATTTTGCTCAGATCATTGGCAATTTGAAAAAGAACAGGGGCTTGAAAGCTGGCTGCTACAGTCTGGCCAAGATTGACGTTTCGGGAGATGACAATTCCATCAATAGGCGATTTGATGATGGCGTAGGAGAGGTCTACTTTACTCGAATCAAGTTGAGACTTCGCCTGTTCTAATCTCGCTTGCGCAGATTGGACATCAGTCTTGGCACTCAAGTATTGGGTCTCGGCAGCCTCTTTTTCCTCGTAAGATATCAAATTCTTTCCAAAAAGTTCTAAAGATCGATCATATTTTTTCTTGAGATTGTCAAGCGTTACTTTGGCCCTTTCTAAGGCGGCAACTGAGCTCTGGTAATTGGCTTCGTTTTGCTGAACTCGAGACTGCAGGATGGATTGATCAAGCTCAGCAACTACCTGGCCTTCCTTAACCTGTGAATTAAAATCTGCATTTAGCTTAGCAATTCGTCCTGAGACCTGGCTGCCAACATCAACAACAGTCACCGGGTTCAGGGTGCCAGAGGTAACGACAACAGCTTCAATATCTCCTCTTGAGACAGCTTCTGTCCTGTATTTGATGCTATTTTTTTTGTTGTTGTTGATTAGGACAAAGCCAAGAATTGCTCCTGCAATAACAACCAGAATCACCGAAGCTAAAATGATTTTCTTTTTCATTTTCTTTCTCCTTTCTTATCTTCTTTTTCTTTGTGTCTTGAATGTTTTTCTCTTTCTTCAAGTTCCCTTTTTCTTTGGCCGATGTATTTTTCAATCATGGCTTCAAACTTCTGCCTTTGCTCTGGGGTCAATATGTTCTCAATTTCTGTTTTTAATTGAGACCTTATCGTAGAGAGCTGTTCGCGCATATTGCTCCTCAAGCCTTTTAGCCTTTCCTCGTTGTTTTTAAAAACTTCTCTGATCTGCTCTTTCTGTTGGGGGCTTAAGCTTAGCTCTTGAGCCATCATTTCCAGAGAAGGAAAATGGGTGGCGCTCCTCCCCGTTCTCTCCGGCCTTTTGGAGATCAAGTATTTTTCGCTAAAAATCCCGGCTGCAACACCTGCCGCAAAGACAATGATGAGGGAGAGAATGATCCAAAATTTAAATTTATTTTTCATGGCAAATATCTCCCAATGTTGTTTTTTTCTTCCATGGCTGTAAAAATGAGCATCATGCTTCTATTTTCTAGCTCTTCTTCTTCAAAAAGAGTCCTGGTTTCCTGCAGAGGATTCACGTTTTGGAGGAGGAGGATTTCTGATTGACTCAGCTCTTCCTGTTTCCAGGATGGAAGAAAGAGCATGGCAGCCACAAAAAGCACAATCAGTGCTAAGAAGAAAGGAAGAGCCTTTAAGCTCCATTCTTTCCACAATAACCAAGGCGCGAATTCTTTCCTTTCCTTGATTTTAACCTGCAAGCGTTCCCAGAAATAAGGCAAAGGCTCTGAGGGAAATTCTTTTTTGAGGACATCGAAGATGCTTCTGTATTCCTTTTCTCTCTGCTGGCAGAGCGGACAACTGCTTATATGTCTTTCAAGCTCTCTTCTTTCTTCCTTTTTTAAGACCCCATCAAGGGAGCGAAGAACCCATCTCTCAGCTTTCCTGCATTTCATGAATGCCTCCTTTCTGGCTTAAAAAAGGCGCCAGTTTTTTGCGGAGCATTTTCCTGGCTCTGTACAAACGCGAATCCACAGTCCCAGGTGATATTTTTAAAGTTTTGGAAATCTTTTCATAGGAAAAACCTTGAAGATCTCTCAGTGCTAAGATGATTTGATATTTCTCAGGAAGATCTTGAAGAAATTTATGAACGAGCTCTCGGCGTTTCTCCTCGACTTGTTCCAGTTCTTCTCGAAGCATTTCATCTCTTTGAGCAAAGAGATTCTCTCTCATCGCTTCAAGGGAAATTTCTTTCATCCGACTTTTTCTTTTTCTTAAATGATCCCTGATCTGGTTAATAGCAATTCGATAGAGCCAGGTGCCAAATTCTGATTTAAACCGAAATTTGGGAAGGGAAAAATAGGCCTTAATGAATACCTCCTGCGCCAAATCATCTGAGACCTCGCAGTTTTGTGTTAAGCTCATAGCTAAACGAAACACCTTTGCCTCATATTTCTTCACCAATAAAGCAAACGCCTCCTCGTCTCCTTCCTGAGACAGCCTTACGAGTTCTCTTTCTTCCATTCTTCTTCAAAGCTTCTCTGCCTCCTTACATAATTTAGACGGAGGCAGAAAGAAAATCTTCCCTTTTGGTTAAAACGGCAATTCCTCTTTGAAAGTTTCAGTCTCCTTAATAATAAAAATCTAATTCTTTTGTTTTTAATGGATAGAAAAAAGTCCTGAGCCAAATAAAATATTATAAACTTTTTCTCTTTGAATGAATAAAAGGTCTTATCAAATTATTTGGCTTTTCTCGTTGCTTTCCATTTGGCGCTTCCGAAATCACCCATTTGTACTTCTCCAGCCATTGAATCCCCTTCGACCTCTCCTTTATAAGTAAGGGTCATTTCTCCCCTTGGCGTACTCCGAGTCATAGTCCATTCAATAGCATTTCCTTTCACAGTACCAGTGCCTTTGACTTCATTGCCCTGAGGATCCTTCATGGTTACTTCTAGGGCTTCCCCCTTTTGGACAAAAGTAACATCTGAGGTCCTCTCTCCACGCGGGCTTATTAATGTGAGTGCCCAATCTCCACTAACATTGACTTCTGCTGCTCCAATAGGCAAGACAGAGAGAACAAGCAAGAAAATTGATAAGAAAAAGAAAAATTTTTTGGTCATTAACGTCTCCTTTCATAATAGATTTTTTAAATTAATCTGTTATTTTAGACAAAAATGACAAGAAAATCTTCCCTTTATTCTAACATTAAGCCCTTGTTAAGGTATTATTTTTTGGGTAAATTAATCGTATCCTTCTTTGTATTTTTTTTGTTTTTCTTTTTTAACTCCCTCTGGTAATCCTTCCAATCATCAATATCGCCAAGTATGGCTCGGGAACTTTTGACTCGAACCTCAAGGATATCTTCAGGGTGGCCATAGATAAGCTCGCGCAGTCCTATTTCTGGGTCAAGATTTCGAATTTCTTCCCGATATTTCATATCGACAAGAACAGGATGGCCGCGCGAATCTTTATAGACAGAAACAACAATACCCTTTTTCTGAATCCTAAAGGCCTCGATGAGAGGATTAATGACATCTTTAGAAATTCCTGGCTGATCTCCGAGCACAAACAGGGCTGCCTCGGCATCTTTAGGGAGAGTCTGTAATCCCCACTGAACAGAGGAGAGCATTCCCCTTTGGAAATAAGGGTTAGAGGTGATCTCAACAGGATACCTTTTGATTTTCTTTTTTATTTTCTGCCCTTCAGAACCCAGAACCACTAAACTTTTATCTACCTCTGAAGAGATCACACTGTCGAGGACTTGCTCGATGATGCTTTTCTCTCCGAAGGGGAGAAGGAGTTTAGGTTCTCCCATCCTCTTCGATTCGCCCGCAGCTAATATTATTGCCCAAATCATTTTATACCTCCCTTCTCTTTTTTTCTTGGTTTTGATAGCGAATGAGTACGAGCTGAGCTGCGATACTGACGGCTATCTCTTCCACAGTTGTGGAGTGAATATCAATGCCGATAGGAGCGTAAATACAGTCGAGCTTCTCTGAAGGTGCCCATCCTTCTTGCAAAAATTTTTCCCGCATAAGACTCACTTTTTGCCTGCTCCCTATCATCCCGATATAAGCTGCCTCTCTGTTGATGCATTCCCGCAAGGCCTCTGCATCATGCCTGTGGCCTCGAGTGACAATAATCACGTAAGTATCAGAAGCTATCGGGAAATTGCGGATAGATTTTCCAATATTATCAACAATGATCTTATCTGCGTCAGGAAATCTATCGCTATTAGCAAACTCGGGTCTGTCATCGATTACTGTGACCTCAAAATTCAAAAAACTTCCAAGTTTAGCAACGGCTTGACCGATGTGCCCAGCTCCGGCGATAACCAGCTGAGGCAAAGGGGAAAGGGGCTCCAAAAAAAGGAAGCCCTCTCGCCTAAATCCATCAGGCATCTTTTTATCCGCTTTTATTAAATTGACTTCCTTCTCTCGGAAAGCCTGTTTAATTTCCTTCCGGAAAAAGGAAAGAGGAGGTGTTTTAAGATCGTCAAGACTATTTTCTTCTCTTATCCAGCAGCGAGAAAGAGAAAAGTCTTTTCTGGAGGGATTCTCTATGAGCGTCGCCAATATCCCTGGCTTGCGTGCGAGCAGTGATTTTTTCAGATTCCGGAAGACATCCTCATGCTTTCCAGGGGAAGCATCGATAAGGATTGTGACTATTCCTCCGCAGATGGCTCCTCCTTCCTGAGAAATAAGATCTTCAAGGCTATGCTCATAGAGAAAAGAAATTCTTTTTTTTAAAACCTCGAGGGCATTTTTCTCGGCGCAAGCTTCGAGTATGCCTCCTCCTAGAGTTCCACAGATAAGGCCTCCTTCAGAAAAAATGGCAGATGCTCCTTGTATTTGAGGAGTTGAGCCCTTAGTCTCGATGATCGTAGCCAGAGCCAAAGGCTTCCTCTGGTTTAGCAAGTCTAAAAGGTTAACATAAATATTTTTCATTTTCTCTTATCTATTTGAAATCTCTTTTTATCCGGAATTATATATACAAAATAATTTTACCATCTTTTATTAGTTTTTATTAAATATTTTTTTACCATGATTGCATCTCTTTTTGCGTGATGAAAGAAAAAGTTATCGATCAGGCTGGCTATTTCGAAAACACGCTACCTTTCCCCAGCGAGGCAAAGTCAGCTCGGTTTCAGGCCTCGCTCTCCTCTCCTTCGGTCGAGGAACCTTGCCCGCTCAGCCTTCAAACGGTTTTCTCAATACCCATCCTGATCTCTTTTACCTCACGGATTTGGAGATGCTTCCTTACCATATTCCTTTAATAAAAAAATTGGGGGCAGTGGAGGAGAAGAAGTGCTGTGAGGCCTTCCATAAGGCTGTTCTCAATGAGTTCTATAGGGTGATATTCAGGAAGAAGTTTTGTCGAGAAGTGGAAGAGCTGCAAAAAGATCTTGACGAATGGATGGATACCTACAATAATAAGCGTACGCATCAAGGCGAGCGTTGCCATGGTCGAACAGCGATGGAAACATTCATTGCGGGTTTAGAGTTGGTGAAGCAAAAGAACTTAGACAATAAATTTGATGAGGTATCTAACAGCTGTCAACTTTAGTGTTGTTCAGTCCACATGAACTCTAGGAAAATCAACTACCCCAAAATTGCACTCCTGAGTTCCCTTGGTCTTATGCTGCCTTCTTCCATTGCCGTGGGATTGTTCTTGGGCTATTTTCTTGATAAACTCTTCAGAACCGATCCCTGGCTGCTTCTTATTTTTACGCTCCTCGGCATTGTCTCGGGTCTTTACAACCTCATCAAGGGTCTTAATAAATTTTTTAAAGATGAGAAAGATGAACGGTGAAGAAGAAAGAATACTGCGCCGCATTCCCAGAGAAATCCTCATCGCTTCTGCTGTTTTAGCCTTTCCGGCCCTCTTCCTCTTCGACGCTCTCACAGCTCTATTCATTTTAGCAGGAGGCATCTTCTCCGCCGCAAGTTTCCTCTGGCTCAGTCGATCTCTTTATAAATTCCTGCTTTTCGAGAAAAAGAAAGCCCTTAAATCTGGGGTAACTTTCTACCTTATCCGGCTTCTATTGATTCTTACAACTTTTTTTATTATAATCAATCTTTTTCCAAAGAAAATATTTGCTTTTGCGGGAGGCTTTTCAACAGTTATTCTGGTTTTTCTCATTGAAGCAGCCATTACTCTCTCTCGAATGAAACAATGGAAGAATTAGAACAGAGCTTATTTTTGGTTGACCTCTTCAATAAGATCTTTGGCAAACCCCTTGCCGCTCTCTTTGGCTCAGTGGGAATTGAAGTCAAAAATCCAGAACACTTTGTCCCTGATTACATCGTGATGAGCTTGATCGTGGCTGTCTTTCTCATTCTCTTCTTTGGCCTTGCCTCGCGAAAACTCACGCTCATTCCTTCCAAGCGTCAGAGTATTCTGGAACTCATCATCCAGACTTTTGAGAGCCTTATTGTTGATACAATCGGCGAACAAGGCAAAAAATATCTCCCCCTTGTGGCAACTGTCGGTCTTTTTATCTTTTGTTGTAATATTTTGGGTCTTGTCCCCGGTTTTATGTCCCCAACCAGTAAGCTCAATGTCACTGTGGGCTGTGCGCTAGCGGTCTTTGTTTACTACCATTGGCAAGGAATAAGGTCTCAAGGATTTTTAAAATATCTGAAACATTTCACTGGCCCCAGCCCCCTTTTAGCGCCGTTTCTTCTTCCAATTGAAATCATCAGCCATTTCTCCCGGCCTGTTTCGCTTTCCGTACGATTATTCGGAAATATATTTGCTGAAGAATTGCTTATTGTGGTCATTGCGTCCATCTTTCCTTTTATCCTTCCTCTCCCGTTCATGGCAGTGGCCATCTTTACTGCAATTGTTCAAGCCTTTGTCTTTGTTCTGCTCTCCTGCATCTATTTAGCAGGAGCTGTGACCCATGAGGAAGAACATTAACTTTAAAAGGAGAAAAGAAATGACAAAGAATCTCAAATCTTTAGGGCTTCTGCTCTTATTCCTGTTCCTTCTGAGTAGCCCTCTTTTGGCCCAAGTAGCGCCCGCAGATTCAACAAAAGCCTCTTTCTTTAAATTATCTCTCATCCTGGGTGCAGGCATCATCACCCTTGCTGTTGCTGTAGGAGCATTCTGCCAAGCCAAAGCAATCAGCAGCGCCTGTGAAGGCATTTCCAGAAACCCAGGATCTGGTCCCCATATCCGCTTTCTTGTTGTTTTTGGCTTAGTTTTGATCGAAACCTTAGTCATCTATGCTCTCCTCATCACGATTATCATCTTGATGGTGAAATGGGGCAAATACGCCTGAGGCAACCAATCGCCTCATCCAGGCAAAACTGATGAATTTTTCTGTCTTTCAAATTATAGCCACCACTTTCAAGAGGTTTAACGAGGACAAGTGTTGGAATTACGCCATTATCATTTCCTACTTTGTCCTTCTTTGTGCTATTCCTCTGGTCGCTCTTTTCGCCTTCATCACCACCAAAATACTTGGCAGCTCAGAGATTGCTTTCCGAAGCCTCAACATCTTTTCTGAAGAATTTTTTGCTCAACTCGATCCTGCCTTTTTTAAAAAGATTCAGCTCTTATCCAAAAACATCACTAACCTGGGCTGGTTTGGATTGGCCGGTTCTTTTATTGCAGGAAGTCTATTATTTTCTAACCTTATCTATGCTATCAATTTCATCTTCAAAGCTAATTATCAGAAATCTTTTTTTTACAACCGGCTGATGGAATACATCATCATGTTCACCATTGGTATCATCATGCTCTTTTCTCTGTCGATAACAGCCGTCTGGACAGCCATTCATCGGACAATTGAAGAAAGTACTCTTGTCGCCAATCATATCAATCCCAAAATTCTCTCTTATGCTGATAACTTTTTGATCCAATACCTCATCCCCTTCGCTCTCACTTTTCTTGTCCTCTTTTCCCTCTATAAGTTTATCCCAGAGGTCAAAGTCTACACTCAAGCTGCTGCCATAGCAGCTTCGATCAGCGCTGTCCTCTGGGAAGTTTTTAAAAGAATTTTTGCCTTCTATGTCGCTCATTTTTCCGCTATCGGGATTGTCCTTTCCAAGTTATTGCAGGGAACTTTAACTTCCATCATCTTTTTCCTGATCTGGATCTCTTTTTCTCTTGTCATCCTGCTCTGGGGCGCAGAATTAGCAGCAGTTTTAAACGAGCGAAGATATGAACAAGCTGTCTAAAAATCATCCGCTTTGCTTAACTGTAAGAGAACTTGCCCGGCGCCTCGACTGCTCCTTTGAAGGAGATGGAGAAACGGTGCTTTGTGGAGTTTCGAGCTTAGAGAAAGCTAAAGAAGGAGACCTTGCTTTCCTCTCCCATCGGAAATACCGGCCGCTTTTGGATGAAACAAAAGCTTCTGCAGCAATTATCCCGCTTGAAGAGAAATACGAGAGAATTCCGGTCATAAAATCAGAAAATCCTTATCTGAGTTTTATAAAGGCCATTGAGTTCTTCTGGAAACCCTATAGACCTCGGCCTGGAATCCATCTATCAGCCGAGATTTCTCCCTCGGCAAAAATTGGAAAAGATGTTTCTATCGGAGCTTTGACCTACATCGGAGATGAAGTTCAAATTGGAGCAAGAACAATCATCTTTCCTCTAGTTGCAATCTATCCCAGGGTGAAAATTGGAGAGGAATCAATCATCCATTCTCATGTCTCGATCAGGGAAGAGGCTCAAATTGGAAATAGAGTCATTATTCACAATGGAGCTGTGATTGGCTCTGATGGCTTTGGCTATCTTCAAGCGACTGATGGTTCCCAAACCAAAATTCCTCAAAAGGGCATTGTGATTATCGAGGATGATGTAGAAGTGGGAGCAAACACAGCTATAGACCGTGCTGCCCTCGGGGAAACAATTATCAGAAAAGGAACAAAAATTGATAATCTTGTCCAAATCGCCCATAACGTTGAGATCGGAGAAAATACTGTTTTGGCTGGTCAAACAGGAATCGCTGGAAGCACAAAAATAGGGAAAAATGTCAAAACTGGGGGGCAAGTTGGAATCGCAGATCATTTGAAAATCGAAGATAACGTAAACATCGCGGCCAAGTCAGGTATTATGAAAGATATCCCAGCTAACTCTGTAGTTATGGGAATCCCTCATATGGATATCAAAGATTTTCTAAAGGCAATGGCCTCTTTGCCCTATCTCTACGAGCTTCGGAAAGAGATGAAGAACCTGAAAGCGAAGATAGAAGAATTAGAGGAGAAGGTCAAGAAGTAATGTTATATTGTAAGACCTGACCCCAAGTAATCATCCACAGCTAAGGCAGCGTTCACACCACTCCCTACGGCAGTCGCCATCTGCCTGGGACAAGCATCTGTCACGTCTCCAGCAGCAAAAATTCCAGGTTGAGAGGTGGACATTGAGGGACCAACTTTTATCTGACCCCATTCATTCAGCTCCACAAGGCCTTTCACAAAACCTGAACTTGGATCCATCCCGATAGAGATGAAGAGTCCGTCAATTTTCTTGATGAAAGTTTTGTTCTCTTTGACATTTCTGATAGTTATGGATTCGAGTTTATTCTCGCCTCGAATAGTCTCAACAACGCAGTTCCAGAGAATTTCAATCTTTTTGTTTGCAAATGCCCTTTCCTGGAGGATCTTTTCAGCCCGAAACTTGTCCCGGCGGTGGATAATCATCACTTTTTGACAAAATTTTGTCAGGAATAATGCCTCTGTAAGAGCATCGTCACCTCCGCCGACAACTGCGACCTCTCTATCCTTGAAAAAAGCTCCATCACAAGTGGCACAATAAGAAACTCCTCTTCCCGTTAACTCTGCTTCATTAGGAAGTCCCAGCCGGCGGTACAAAGAGCCAGTGGCAATGATAATTGTGCGAGTGGCATAGTCCTTTTTGACACCTGAGATAATCCAGGTTTTGTCTGCCTTGCGAATCTCTTTGGCTTCGTCTGTTTCTATTTTTGCCCCAAACTTCTCAGCCTGTTTTCTAATTTTTTCTATTAACTCGAAAGGCATAACGCCATCAGGAAAGCCCGGATAGTTCTCGACCCAATCTGTCAGAAGTATCTGCCCGCCAGGAATCCCTTTCTCCAGTATGAGAGTATTGAGCCTCGCTCGACCTGTGTAAACTCCCGCCGCGAGCCCTGCCGGACCGGCTCCTATTATGATCACGTCGCAAATGTCACTCATAGAAATTTTGATATCACTTCAATAATTTTATCTTGAGGGAGGGCGCCAACCATTGTTTCCTTCAATTCCCCTTCCTTAAAAAGGAGAAGTGTAGGAATACCTCTTATCCCATATCTGGAGGAAGTCTTCATATTCTCATCCACATTCAACTTTACGACCTTTATCTTGTCACTATAAGCTTCAGCTATATGATCCAAATGAGGCGCAATCATCTGACAGGGTACACACCAGACGGCCCAGAAATCAACCAGCACTGGAACTTTTGACTTCAGCACTTCCTCTTCAAAAGTTGCATCAGAAATATTTATGATGCTAGCTCCCAACTTGACCTCCTCTCTTAGATTCCAGAGCTCTCTGGTAGAGCCTAATATAACCTTTAGCGGCTATTTCCCAAGAAAAATTTTCTCGAAAGCCCGCTTCTATAATTTTTTTCCAAAGAGCAGGTTGTCGATAGCAGTCCAAAGCTTTCTTTAAAGTTTTGAGAAGAGCCTCAGAGGAATATTCTTTGAAAACGAATCCATTTCCTTTGAATGTTCTGACATCAAAAGGCTTAACAGTTTCTTTCAGCCCTCCAATTGCTCTGACAACAGGCACTGTTCCGTAGCGAAAGCTATAAAGTTGGTTTAAGCCGCAAGGCTCATAGAGAGAAGGGATGAGAGAAATATCTGCTCCAGCCGCAATTTTATGGGCCAAGACAGGATTCATCTCAAACCTTATTGCTGTTTTCTTGGGGTACTTCCTTTTAATTTTTGAAAACTCATTTTCATATCTTTCATCCCCCTGCCCACAAATAATAAGCCCCACATCCATTTTGACCAGCTCATCCATCGCCCCTAACAAGAGATCAAATCCCTTATGATAGGTAAGATAAGAGGTCATGACCACGACAGGAGTCGTTTCTCCAAGAGAAAGCCCAAACTCTTTGATCAAATCCTGCTTACACTTCTTTTTACCCTCTAAGTGAGTGGGGCCATAATTCGCAGCGATGAGGGCATCTGTCTCTGGGTTCCATATTTCATAATCGACCCCATTGCGAATACTAAAAAAAGCGTCTTCCCGACTCTTCAATGTCTCTTCTAGGCCAAACCCATACTTTTTTGTCTGAATTTCCCTTTTATAAGTCAAGCTGACGGTGTTGATGACATCCGAATAAATCAAACCTGCTTTAAGAAAGTTGAACTTGCTGCTCAATGACAATTGCTGGGGTTTAAAATAGTTCCAGTTCAACTCGGTCAAGCCAAGAGTTTCAGGAGGAAACTCTCCTTGGTAAGCAGCATTGTGCAGGGTTAAAACTGTGGCAACTTCCTTAAACTGAGATTCTTGAGAATAATGAGTCCTCAAGAAAACGGGGATGAGCGCAGTTGGCCAGCTATTGCAGTGAAGAATATCCACAGGCATTTTTGTTATGAGTAAAAATTCGAGTACTGCCCTGTTAAAAAAAATGAACCTTTCATCATTATCCAAATAATCTCCTGTGGATGGGCCGTAGATTTTTTCTCTCCAGAAATACTTTGGGTTGTCAACAAAATAAACAGCATACTTGCCCAATTCAGTTTTATAGACACTGGCCTTCACTTTCTCTCCTCCCAGAGGAACCAGAAGCTCTGAAACTATCAATTCTGTGGCTAAAGACTCAATCTCTGGCCTTCTGTATTTGGGCACGATGAGAGAAATTTCCATACCCATCGAAGAAAGGTACTTAGGTAAAGCACAGGCGACATCAGCCAATTCTCCTGACTTTGCAAAAGGAGATACTTCTGGGGAAACATAAAGGACTTTGAATTTTTGAGCCACGGCAAGAAAATCATAATGAGGGGGATAAAAAATGTCAAATAATGGGGTCAGGTCTTGCTTTATAACAATACCCTATTCCCCCCAGCCTAGTTTTTCCTTTAGAAGGTCAAAATAGTTTCTCTTGGGAGACGATATCAATCGCAGTTCAAAATGAGCGTCCCTCACCTCCACTAAATCATTCTTTGCCAATAACTCACCTCTCTGGCCATCAAGGGTAAGGTAGACTTCCTCTCCTGAGGTCAGAAGTTGAAACTTGACATGAGAGTCAGATGAAATGACCATAGGCCGGAAAGTGAGGGTGTGGGGACAGATAGGAGCCAGCACAATTGCCGGAATGTAAGGCTGAATGATGGGGCCTCCGGCAGAGAGTGAATAGGCTGTCGAACCTGTAGGCGTGGAGATGATAAGCCCATCAGCCTTTAAAGTCGCAATTTCTTTCTCGTCAATCCAGATAGCAATTTGTATCATCCGGGCCAAGGCACCTTTGTTGATAACAACATCATTCAAACAATAAAAAACATTCCCTTTGATCTTTGCTTCAAGCAAACGCCTTGGGCTCACAATCTCTATATTCCCTTCAATAAATGCATCCAAGGTCAAGTACATCTCATCGACAGGGACTTCGGTCAAAAAGCCAAGTCTTCCCAAATTTACTCCCAGAACGGGGACATCTTTCTGAGCCGCCAAATAAGCGATACTGAGTAGAGTTCCATCCCCTCCAAGAACAACCAATAAATCAGCTCTATCCGAAACCTCCTCTCTTCGTATTCCTTCACCCCTTCCCAGCTTCTGCGCCGCCACCTCCTCTAAAAGATACTCTATGCCTCTTTTTTCAAAGTAGCGGCAGAGTTCTTTCAAAATATTTTCAATGTTGGGTGCATGAGGCTTTATCACCAAACCTACTCGTTCAATCTTTTTCATTCCAGACTACCTCCTTGATCAATGCCTTCGCTTCGTTTGGGGTATATAAATCCTCTCCTAAAGACCAGTAGATAAAAAATTCCCTGTTGCCTTTTTGACCCCGAATTGAGCTTTTGATCAAACCTCGCAACTTGAATCCAATTTTATAAGCTTCGCAGCTAACTCTGTTTAAGACCTCCTCATGGAGAGATGGATCTTTGACAATTCCCTTCTTTCCTACCTGGTGTTTTCCCACCTCAAATTGAGGCTTGAGGAGAGAAAGAAGCTCTCCTTTCCCGAGGAATTCCTTAATCGCTGGCAGGACCTTAAGCACAGAAATAAAAGAGAGATCTGTCGTGACAATGTCCAGTCCTTCACCGAAGTCCTCTTTTTTTAAATAGCGAGCATTTTTCTCTAAAATTATAACTCGTGGATCTCCTCTTAGATGCCAGTCGATCTGTCGAGTTTCCACATCCACCGCATAAACTTTCCTCGCTCCCCGCTTCAAAAGGCAATCCGTAAAGCCTCCTGTGGAAGCTCCTAGATCAGCAGCCACTCTTCCGCTGATTGGAATTGTGAACAGGTCCAGAGCTTCCTCAAGCTTTAGCCCCCCGCGACTGACATAAGGAATTTCTTTCCGAAGAGAAATCTCTTGGTTTCTATCTATCATCTGACCAGGTTTTGCAATTCTCTGGCCCTCAGAAAATGCTAAGCCCGCCATGATAAGAGCTTGAGCCTTTTGGTGACTCGGGGCCAAACCTCGGCTAACGATAACTTTATCCGCTCTTTCTTTATGGGGACGTTCCCCAAAGGGACACCCTTCAATCTTCATTTTTCCTCTTTTCTTGTGCGTTTAGATGTATCAAAGCCTGTCCCTTTAGGGAACGTCCCCCTTATCTGATGAAGGAGGCCTTCACTGTCTAATTTGTATTTCTTTTTAATCTGGTCAGCTTTTCCCAGAGGAAAGACCTCCAAAGGAAGCCCAATGCTTTTGAATCTTATACTAAACTTTTTCTCCCTGTCCAATAGCTCCCGAACAGCAGTTCCAAAGCCTCCGTCGACCACCCCTTCTTCGACAGTGATGATTGTCCTTCCTCGCCGAGCAAAGCGGAGTATAAGCAGCTCATCTAAGGGTTTAACAAACCTGACATTGACCACAGCCAAGCTAATCCCTTCTCGCTCCAACTTCCGAGCTGCCTCCAAAGCAGGATAGACCATACTCCCTAAAGCTAACAGCAAATCTCTTCCCTCTTTTAAGAGCTCGCTCCGGCCAAGAGGTATCTCCTTAAAGGTCTTATCCAAAGGCACGCCAACGCCTTCTCCCTTGGGAAAACGGATAGCAACAGGGTGAGAAAAGGAAAGAGCGGTTTTTATCATGTGCTGCAGCTCATTCTCATCCTTGGGAGCCATCACAACCATGTTCGGCATATGCCTGAGGTAGATGATATCATTAATCCCCTGATGAGTAGGGCCATCGTCAGAGACAATCCCTGCCCTGTCAAGGGCAAAAACTACAGGAAGATCCATCAAGCACACATCATGGTAGAGCTGGTCATAAGCCCTCTGGAGAAAGGTGGAATAGATGGCAACTACAGGCTTAAAGCCGCTGATGGCCAGCCCTGCAGCAAAATTGACAGCATGCTGCTCAGCAATGCCCACATCAAAAAATCTATCTGGAAATTGGGAGGCAAAGGGCACCAGGCCTGTTCCGTCTGGCATGGCGGCAGTAATGGCCAACACTTTCTCATCTTCGCTAGCTAGGTGGACCATTGTCTGGCCAAAAACAGAAGAATAAGTCGGCCTATTAGACCTGACTAAGGGCTCTCCTGTTTGGATGTTAAAAGGACTGGCCCCATGAAACTTTTCTGGATTATTTTGAGAGAAAGAATAGCCCCTCCCTTTCTGGGTCACACAATGAATGAGAACAGGGCTGTCATAGCTTTTTGCTTCCTCAAAAACTTCAATCAATGACCCAAGGCTGTGACCTTGGACAGGGCCGATGTACCTCACTCCCAGTTCCTCAAAAACCAGACCAGGAAAGAAGATTTTCTTGATTAGCTCTTCTACAGCTCTGCCGGCTTTAATCATAGGCCAGCCCACAGCAGGGATGGATTTAAGGATAGATTTCGCCAAATCTTTTATCCGCAAGTAATATCGGCCTGAAACAAGATAGGAGAGGTATTTGGACAAAGCACCCACGCTGGGAGAGATAGACATCTCATTAAAGTTTAGAACAATAATTAGTTTTTCTCTGAGGTGACCAATTTGATTTAAGGCTTCCCAAGATACTCCTCCAGTTAAACTTCCGTCCCCAACAACAGCTATAACTTCGTGTTTCTCTTTCCTTTTATCTCTGGCAACGGACATTCCCAAAGCAGCAGAAAGAGCTGTGGAAGCATGACCTGTGTTGTAGACATCATACTCGCTTTCCTCACGGGTTGGGAATCCGCATAATCCTTGATACTTGCGGAGCTTCGGAAATTCATTCTTCCTGCCGGTAATGATCTTGTGGGTATAGCATTGATGGCCTACATCCCAAATGATCTTGTCTCGAGGGGCATCGAAGACATAATGGAGAGCGAGAGTGAGCTCTACAACTCCTAGATTCGCAGAGAGATGGCCCCCATTCTTAGAAACGACCTCAAGAATCAAGGCCCTTATTTCTTTGGCCAGTTGAGTGAGATTTTTGATCGAAAGCTTCTTCAAATCTTGAGGGCTTTCTATTTCATCGAGAATCTTACCCATTTTTATTCTCTTTTTCGAGTTCTAAAAGCATCAAAGCCATGTGCTGAAGCTCTTCTGATTGGAGAGAGGCCGACTCCAAAGCTCTTATTCCAGACTCAACAAATCCCTTCAGTCTTCTCTTCGCCACTTGAAGACCGAAAAGAAAAACATAGTTGGGCCGGGAAAGCGAATTCTTCTCTCCTCCTTCAGCTGAATCAAGAATATCATCCCTTATTTGAAAAGCAAGCCCTATATCCTTTCCATACTCGGCTATGGCTTTAAGTTGATGGGAGGGAGCTCTTCCCAAAATGGCCCCTGCTCTCACCGAAGCAATAATCAACGAGCCTGTTTTCTTGATGATGAGTTCATGAAGAACTTCTTCTATTATATTCTCTGGTCGAAGAGTAATATCCATAACTTGTCCTTCAATCATTCCTCCGACACCAGCAAATTGGCTAATTTCTTTTATGATCTGCTCTTTTTGAGGATAGAGTTCTGGAGGCAAAGGCGCCTGGGCTAAAACTTCAAAAGCCAAGGTCAATAAACTATCCCCGGTTAATAGGGCAATGTCCTCTCCAAAAGCTTTATGACAGGAAGGCTTCCCTCGCCGAAAATCATCATTGTCCATGGTAGGCAAATCGTCATGGATGAGGGAATAATTATGGATGAGCTCTATAGCGCAGGCGAAAGGAAGGAGGAGGCTCTGGTCAAGATGAAAGCACTCTCCTGAAGAGAGAAGAAGTAGAGGCCTGAACCTTTTCCCTCCAGGGAAAACAGCATATCTCATCGCTCGGAAAAGAGAAGTATCTTCCCTGGACAAAATATGTTCCAGTTCCCTCTCGATTGTCTTTTTCTTCTGGAGCAAATTGTTTTCGACTTTCATGGAAATCTAAAAAGGCGGCTCATCCTCTTTTTTCTCTTCTTCTTCCTCAAGCTCAAATTCTTCTCTTTTTATCTCCCCCTTTTCATCCTTGAGGAGAATCTCGACTTTTTTCTCTGCTTTCTCAAGTTCTTTTCTTAAAAATCGGGCGAGTTTGACACCTTTCTCAAAAAGAGCCAGAGATTCATTCAAGGAAAGCCCACCCTTTTCCAATTTTTCGACAACGTTTTCTAAATCTGCTAAAGCCTTTTCAAAACTGAGATTTGTCATCTTTTCTCCTTTAATACTCGGGATTCAATGAGCTTTTCTCTATCCACATTCTTAACCAGACAGGCAAACTCGCCTTTATAAAAAGAAACAAAGACTTTTTTATCTTTTTCGACCTCTTCTATTTTTCGGATAAGGCGCAGTCCATCATCCTTCCAGCAGAGGGTGTAGCCCTTTTTTAGTATATTCAACGGGCTAAGGTTATGCAACTCGCTAGAAAGCCTCTCCCACTTTCCTTGGAGATCATGAAGCCTGCTTTTTAAGCTGTTCGAGATTTTTTCATGAAAAAGAGCCACGAAGGATTTGTTCTCAGCTATTTTCTGCTGTTCCTTCCTAAGGATGTCCCAGGCTCTCATCTCCATCTCATCAAGCTTCTGTTCAAGATTGAGCAGCTTAATCTTAAAATTTTGAAAAATCTGGTGATGGGTAAGGCTAAAAACTTCATGTTTTTGTTCTTGGAGGAAGTATTTCTGGTTATGGACGATTGTTTTTTCCAGATTTTCAATTCTCTCCAGAAAGGATTGTTCTTTCTCAATCACCATCTCCGCCGCTGCCGTAGGGGTAGAAGCTCTGACATCAGCCACAAAGTCTGCAATTGTGAAGTCAATCTCATGCCCAACAGCTGAAATGATTGGGACAGGACAGCGAAAGATGGCCCGGGCAACCTTCTCCTCGTTGAAAGCCCATAAATCTTCTATCGAGCCACCTCCCCGACCGACAATGATGACATCGATATCTGGAAGACTTCCCAAACAATCTATTCCCTCCACAATTTCTGAAGCTGCCCCCTCTCCCTGAACTTTAACGGGATAGATAAGGATATGGAGGCGCGAAAACCTCCTCTCTAAAGTTTTGAGAATATCCACAATGGCTGCACCTCTTGGAGAAGTGACGATGCCAACTTTTTTAGGTAGAAGGGGAAGTTTTTTTTTGAATTTGGGGTCGAAGAGACCTTCAGCTTTTAGCTTCTCCTTAAGCTGCTCAAAGGCTAGTTGCAAGGCTCCCTTGCCTTTTGGCTCCACCACATCAGCCAGAAGTTGATATTCTCCTCTGGGTTCATAGACATTGATGCGGCCTCGGCATATCACCTGCAGGCCATCCTTGAGCTCAAAAGGGACAAGTTGCGCATCAGAACGAAAAATAACAGTGCGGAGCTGGCTTGCCTCATCCTTTAAAGTGAAATAGAGATGTCCTGAGTGGTGGCGATGAAAGTTGGAGATTTCTCCCTCTACCCATAACAAGGGAAAGGAACTCTCCAGCTCCAGCTTAATGAGCTGGGTGATTTGAGTCACACTATAAATGATATCAGACTTAACCAGGCTATTGCTCCTCAATTTTCTCCTCTTTAATGAGCCCTCTCTGAATAGAAATAGCCTTCCCTGTCTGGACTTCAACTTCGACAGAGACATAGGAAATGAAAATTCCTTCTTTCCCTGGCTCAAATCGTTGGGGGCGAGCAGTCAGAAATCTCTCCAAAGCCTGATCTGGCCGAATTCCGATAACAGAATGATATCCTCCGACCATTCCCACATCAGTAATGTAGGCAGTCCCATGGGGAAGGATCCTTTCGTCAGCAGTGAGAACATGAGTATGAGTTCCTATGACTGCTGAAACCCTTCCGTCCAAATACCAACCTAAAGCCTGCTTCTCTGAAGTCGCCTCAGCATGAAAATCAACCACTATCAAAGGAGTAAGGGTTCTTAACCGGCTGATTTCCTCATCAGCGGTCCTAAAGGGACAGTCAATAGGCTCCATAAAAACTCTTCCCTGAAGATTCAAAATAGCGACCTTCCTTCCCTGGCCATCATCAAAGACATAAGCGCCTTTTCCAGGATTTCCGGGAGGATAATTGGCAGGCCGCAACAGCCGCGGCTGGCGGTTTAAATAAGAAAGGACTTCTTTTTTATCCCATATATGGTTTCCTGAAGTTAAAACGTCAACATGGTCTAAAAGCTCACGGCTCGTCTCTTCTGTAATTCCAACTCCGCCGGAAGCATTTTCTGCGTTGGCCACAACCAAAGAAGGCTTGTGTTTTTGAACAAGAGAAGGCAGATATTTCTTTAAAGCAGCACGGCCCGGACGGCCGATGATGTCTCCCAAAAAAAGGAAATTCAGTTTATCGGGCATACTCCACTGCTCTCATTTCACGGATAACTGTCACTTTTATCTGACCTGGATAGTCCAGCTCCTCCTTAATTTTTTGGGCAATATCTTTAGCGATCAAAGCAGCTTTTTCGTCGCTAATCTTTTGGCTTTCGACGATAATCCTGATCTCTCTTCCCGCCTGCAAGGCATAGGACTTGGAAACACCTTCAAAAGAATTGGCAACCTCCTCCAGCTTCTCTAGCCTTTTAATATAGGTCTCGAGCAACTCGCGGCGAGCTCCAGGCCTGGCTGCAGAAAGTGTGTCTGCAGCTTGCACCAAGATAGCTTCGATGGAAGGGAAATCCACATCGCGATGATGGGAAGAGATTGCCTGAGCGACAGCTTCTGACTCTCCATACTTTTTGGTCAGTTGCACACTCAGCTCCGTATGAGTGCCTTCGACCTCTTTATCCACCGCTTTGCCTATATCATGCAGGAGGCCTGCCCGCAGGGCAGTATTAGCATCCATTCCCAGCTCTTTGGCCATCAAAGCCGCTAAAAATGCTACCTCCTTGGAATGCTGAAGGACATTTTGGCCAAAGCTTGTCCGGTATTTCAACTTGCCCAGGAGTTTGACAAGTTCTGGATGAATGTTCTGCACCCTTAACTCCAAGACAACAGATTCTCCTTCTTGCTTGATCTTCTCCTCGAGTTCCGTTTTCACTGTCTCCACAATCTCTTCAATGCGCGCTGGATGAATTCTCCCATCGATAATCAATTTTTCGATAGCCAGGCGTGCCATCTCACGGCGAATGGGATCAAAGCTTGAAAGGATGACAGCTTCAGGAGTGTCATCGACAATGATATCAACCCCAGTCGCCATCTCAAGGGCACGGATATTGCGACCCTCTCTCCCAATTATTCGACCCTTCATATCTTCAGAGGGCAAATCAACGACAGAAACTGTTGTTTCCACAACATGTTCAGCCGCTGATCTCTGGATGGCCTGGCTGATGATCTCCCGAGCAAGTGTCTGGCTTTTCTCTCTGGTGTCTTCTTCAACTTTTCGCACAACCTGAACAGCTTCAAGTTTGGCCTCATCTTCTATCTTTTTTATCAACAGGTTTTTCGCTTCCTCTTGAGTGAGGCCTGCGATTTCCTCTAATCCCTCGGTCTCTTTCTTAATGATCTCTTTGTACTTTTCTTCTTGTGCTTCTATTTCTTTTTCTTTCATATAAAGTCTTCGTTCTTTGGCTGAAAAATCCCTTTCTTTTCTTTCCAGAGCCTGAAATCTCCGATCTAGGTTCTCTTCTTTGTGAACAAGTCTTCTTTCCATCTCATTGATTTTTCTGCGACTTTCCCGCGTTTGCTTTTCGAACTCAGCTTCAAGACCCAAGTGTTTTTCCTTGGCTTCTAGAGAAGTTTCTCGCAATATTTTCTCTGCGTCCTTTGTCGCTTTATTTAAGATATTCTTGGCTTCTTGTTTTGCCTGGAAGATAGAACGAGCCGCCGCACTTTTCTTGATTAAAATAAATATGATAAATCCAGCCAAAAGGACGGAAACAACGAGAATACCCAAAAGTGCTAGATTCACTTTGAACACCTCCTTTTAGGAGAATCAATTGGAGAGGAAAGCAAGGAAGGTTAATAAAAAATCACTCTTTTCCGCAAAAAGCCACAAGCGAGCCTCGAGGGAAGGCGGCTTGGGAAAGATTCAGGAGGTGAATCACTCTCCCCCATTTTCCAAGCCCAATCGTTTTCTTTTCCCTCAGATCATCTATGAACATTCGAACCATAGGGTCTATTTTATTAAGGAGCTTCTTTAAAATGATTGTATGCTTTTTCATCTTTAAAGAGATGAACCTCCAAACTTTCAATTTCACTCTCCATCTGGCCAATGACTTCATTCAGTTGATCCAGTTTTTTCTGAGATAAAAAATACTCATCCGCAATATTCAGAGCTGCCAGGACTGCAACTTTCAAAGCGTCAGCAGATTTTGATTTTAATGCCACTTCACGCATTTTTTGATCAACATAAGAAGTCAAATGGCTTATGTATTTTTCATCCTCTTCTCCTTTGACTCTTATCTTATATTTCTGTCCGTAAATTTCGATTTCGATAATCTTATCAATCATATTCCGATTTGGTCTATTTGATTTATTATGGCCTCTATTTTGCCTTTTAAAATTTCCCTCTCACCCTCATATCTTTTTAGATCAGCATCAGCTTTCCCTACTCTCTTGACTTGCTCCTCAAAATCCTTTCTTTCTGCTTTCAATTCCTTTATCTGTTGTCTCAGCTTTTCATTCTCACTTGTCAGCTTATTTATGTAATCAATCACTTGGGAGATTTTTCCCTCAAGTATTTTAATTCTTTCCAATTCGCTTGTCAATTTTGCCTCCTTCTCTTAATTGAATGTTAAAAGCTGATTTTAAATGGCTGATAATTTTTTGTTGAAATTTGTCAACCTCCTCGGCCAACAATGTCCTTTTTGGGTGACGATAAATGAAATGCACAGATAAGCTGATCTTATCCTTGGGTATCGATGGCCCGGAAAAATAATCAACCAGGTCAAACTCCTCCAAATAAGGAAGAGCAAGTTTCTCCACAGCCTTTTCAATATCTTGGTAAGAAATATTCCGGTCGACAATAAAGGAAAGATCTCGACTGACACTGGGAAACCTAATCACAGGAACATACTGGAAAGACCTCTGTTGCTTCCCGAACAAAGCCTCAAGATTCAATTCGGCTGCGTAGACAGCCTGATTTAAAGAATAGGAATCGAGAATTCTTCGCTTGAGCAACCCGACATAGCCGATCTTCTCGCCCTTATAGATCAGGGCCAGAGAATTTCCCTCTTCAAAATAGGAATGCTCCTCTTCCTCAAAAGAAAAAGGTTCATATCTTAAATGGGCCATCAAAGCTTCGCACGTCCCTTTAAGATGGAAAAAATCAGTCTCTTCATTTTTCCCCCGCCAGTAAGGCGTCCCTATCGGACCTGTTGTCAGAAGTCCCAAGAAGAGTTGCTCAACATCTTTGTTTCTATCCCAAAAATAAATGTTCCCAATTTCAAAGATATGGATGCCTTCGATCCCACGGTTTGTATTCCAACAAGTTGTCTCCAGCAGCCCCCCTAAGAGTGTTGTCCTGAGCAAAGAAGCTTTCAATGAGACAGGATTTCTGATTTCAATGGCTCTCCGATCGGTCCCAAACTTCTCCTCCTTTTCAGGATCAGAAAAACTAAAATTCAAAACTTCATCAAATCCGTGGTGGAAGAGCAGCTGGCGCGCCTTTTGAATTCTTTCTCTGTTCTTATCCGAGCCAGACTCTACAATTTTGACAGGCGGGACAACAGCGGGAATTTTATCATACCCATAGAAACGAGCTATCTCTTCGATTAAATCTGCTTCCCTCTCGATATCAACCCTGAAAAAGGGAACTCTGACTCGCCAAACTCCCCGGGAGTGAATCCCGACTTGAAAGCCAAGTCTCCCAAGAGTTTCCCGGACAAAATCCTCATTGATCAGAACTCCAAGGAGATCAAAAATGCGACGGTGGCGAAGGATGATTTCTTTGTTTTTTCTAGGCTTTGGGTAGACATCGATCGTTCCTCTTGTGACTTTCCCTCCAAGCTGACTCAACAAAGAGGCTGCTAGCTGTGCGGCATGCGGGGCAAAAGCAATATCCGCTCCTCTTTCAAAACGATAGGAGGCATCTGTCTGCAGACCCTTTTCTTTACTTGTCTTTCTTACCGAAACAGGATCGAAATAAGCGCTTTCGATAAACACATCGCGAGTTTTCTCAGATACAGCTGACTCCTCGCCTCCTATGATTCCAGCCAATGCCACAGGCTTTTTTTCATCGGCAATGACCAACATTTCTTGGGAAAGATGAAGCTCCACACCTTCTAAGCTCTTAAAAAATTCCCTCTTTCTTGCTCTGCGCACGATGATTTTTCTGCCTGAAATCTTATCTAAATCAAAGGCATGAATTGGGTGAGCTGTGGCGAAGAGAACATAATTTGTGATATCAACGACATTGTTGATAGGCTTTAAGCCCATAACCTCAATCCTCTTTCTCAACCACTCGGGAGAAGGACGGACTTGGATATCTTTAACGACTGTTCCACAGTATCGAGGACAAAGATCTTCATGCCAGATTTGGACATCAATTAAATCAGAAGTCTTGTGGTCAATCTCAGCTAAAGAGTACTTCTTCTCTTTTAAAGTCAATCCAAGCCCTGTGGCTAATTCACGGGCAATTCCGATATGGCCAAGAGTGTCGGGACGGTTAGCGTAAGTCTCGATTTCAAGGATAATATCTTGACCCTTTTCCTCCCAGCCTTCAACCATTAATCCAATCATATTCAACTTCTCAATCAGCCGAGGCAAAGGAAGGCTGATATCCACATAATCCTCGAGCCAATCCAAGCTTATTTTCATTTTAGGAAAAATTGTCGAATAAACCGCAAATCATTCTCATAAAAATATCTCATGTCAGGAATCTGGAAGGCAAACATGGCTGTCCTGTCTATTCCCATGCCAAAAGCCCAGCCTGTGTACTTCTCAGGATCAATGTTGACATTCTTGAAAACCTGAGGATCAACCATGCCAGCTCCAAGAATTTCTATCCAACCACTTCCTCCACAGACACGGCATTTTTCATCTTTGCCTTCGCAAACAGTGCACCCTATATCCACTTCAGCGGAAGGCTCTGTGAAAGGGAAGAAGCTTGGCCGAAATCTTATCTTAATTTTTTCACTAAAAAGAGATTTGAGAAAATATTCCAGGGTCCCTTTTAAATGGGCAAATGTAATTCCTTCATCCACTGCCAGCCCCTCAACCTGATAGAACATGGGAAGATGGGTGGGATCAGGAGTTTCTCTTCGGAAGACTCTGCCGGGTATGATGATCCTGATGGGAGGCTTCTGCTTTTCCATGACTCGTATCTGGACAGGAGAAGTATGAGTCCGAAGAAGAAGATTATCTGTGACATAGAGAGTATCCCAATCATCTCGAGCCGGATGATGAGGCGGAAAGTTTAAAGCTTCAAAATTATAATAATCGGTTTCTATTTCAGGGCCCTCTGCGATGGAAAACCCCATGGCTCGAAAAATATTTTCGATCTCTTGCTCGAAGAGAAGAATGGGATGAGGAGCCCCCCAGTATCTTTCCCTTCCAGGAAGGGTAAGATCCACTTTTCTTGAGACCTTCTCAGGTGCCAAGAGTTTCTCTTCAAGGACCTGAATCTTATCTTGGACATGGATCTTGAGGCTATTGATCATCTGGCCAGCCTCAGGCTTTTCTTCAGGCTTTAAAGATTTTAACTCCTCAAAAAGGAGGGTCAGATAGCCTCTTTTTCGGCTTAAATAGCGATCCCGCAACTCCCGAAGGGATTTTCTATTCTTGATCCGTTTTGAGTCCTTATCAAATTTAGTCTTGTATTCTTCAATATTTTTCTTTAGACTTTTCATGTTAAGCGGTCGCATCTTTGATTTTCTGAGTTATGCGAACGAAGGTGGGGGGAGAGTTTACTGCCAAATCGGCTAGAATCTTTCTGTCAAGGTCAATGTTCAATTTCCGAAGTCCCTGGATAAAGCGGCTATAAGTAAGGCCATTCGCCCCTGCTGCAGCTTTGATCCTGATAATCCAGAGACTCCTAAAATTTCTTTTGCGGGCACGTCTATCCCGATAAGCATACAAAAGGGCTTTTTCCACCGCTTCTCGTGCTTGGCGGTAATTGTGACCTTTCGCTCCCCAATAGCCCTGAGCTAACTTTAAAATTTTTGACCTTCTTTCTTTTTTCTTAGATCCTCTTCTTACTCTAGGCATTTCCTTCTCCTTGTGCTGTCTTAGAATTCGTAAGGAAGCATTGTTTTTATTGTTTTTCTATCGGCAGAGCTAATGACCACCTTTTTCCCCAAAATCCTTTTCCTTTTTGCTCTTTTTTTTGTCAAGAGATGACTTTTGCAAGCCTTATGGTGAAGAATTTTCTTTTTCGCTGTTATCTTGAACCTCTTTTTGGCTCCTTTGTGTGTCTTTAGCTTTGGCATCTTTTCCTCCTAATTTTGCAGGAACTAACAGAGCCGAGACCGCCCAGTCCTGTTTACGGATATTTCCATCCTGGCGCCCAAACCCTTTGATATCTTCGAAAATCCTGTCTAATACCTGAAAACCCAATTCCGGCCTTAATTTCTCCCTTCCCCTAAGCATGATGGTTATTTTGACCTTGTTGCCCTCTTCCAAAAACCTCTGGACATGTCGCATTTTAAAATTGTAATCGTGAATGCTTATCTTAGGCCTGAGTTTGATCTCCTTGAGCTGGATCTGTTTTTGATGTTTCTTCGCCTCATGGGCTTTTTTATGTAGCTCATAAAGATACTTGCCATAATCCATGATCCGGCAAACAGGCGGGGTTGCCTGAGGTGCAATCTCAACTAAATCCATGCCTCTTTGCCTGGCTAAGGATAAGGCCTCTGTCGAAGAGAGAAGCCCCAGCTGCTTTTTTTCTTCATCTATGACCCTGATTTCTCTAGCCTGTATCATCTCATTTATCCTATGGGGCTTTTCCCTCCCCCCTCCTGGATGAAAAGTTTGTCGCCTAATAATGATTAACCTCCTTTAAAGATTTATAGTCAAAGATTTATTTTTATCCAACTCTTTTACTTTTTCAAGGAATTCCGCAATCTTAATCTCGCCCCTGTCACCCGAGGTATGAATTCTTAAGGAAGCTGCACCTTGAGCAACTTCTTTATCCCCAACAATGAGGATTAAAGGAATTTTATGATTTTCTGAATCCCTTATCTTGTATCCGATTTTTTCTCTGCGCAGATCCACTTGTGTTCTTAGTCCATTCTCTTTAAATCTCTTATCTAAAGCAGAAGCGTAATCATGATGCCTCTCGGCAATGGGGAGGATGGCAATTTGAATGGGTGCGAGCCAGACAGGAAAATTTCCATTGTAATGCTCAATCAAAATCCCAAAAAACCTCTCAAGAGATCCTAAAAGAGCCCGGTGAATGAGAAAGGGTCTATGGAATTTCCCATCTTCGCCAACATAATTCAGGTCAAGCCTTTCTGCAAGGTTGAAATCGAGCTGCACAGTTGTGCACTGCCATGACCTTTTCAAAGTATCCTTTATTTTTATGTCTATTTTTGGTCCGTAAAAAACTCCTTCACCCTCATCCACCTTGAAACGAACTTCTGCTCCTCGCAAGGCTTGCTCAAGAGCTACTGTGGCTCTGTCCCAATCTTCAATCTTTCCCACGTATCTTTCAGGCCGGGTGGAGAGAAAGATATCATATTCTCTAAACCCAAAAGTGGTTAAAAGCCTCAGGGCCAGAAAAATAACTTTTTTAATCTCCTCCTCAAGCTGATCCAAACGGCAGAAAATATGAGCATCATCCTGAGTGAAGCCCCTGACTCTCAATAACCCGTGGAGAACTCCACTTCTTTCAAAACGGTAAACAGTCCCAAGCTCTGCCCATCGCAGGGGCAGATCACGGTAACTCCGCTGCCTCGACTTGTAGACCATGATATGGAAGGGACAATTCATTGGCTTCAATTCATAATCAATCCCCTCAGTCTGGAGGGGAGGATACAAGGCATCGTAAAACTCTGTATGTCCACTTTTCCTCCAAACATCGAGCTTGGCTAGGTGAGGTGTGTACAAAAATTCGTAACCATCCTTGAGATGTTCTTCATGCCAGTAGCTCTCGATAATGTAGCGAATGGTCGAACCCTTAGGATGCCAAAGAATCAACCCTCCCCCCAAGTCCTCATTGAAACTGAAGAGGTCAAGTTCTGCACCTAGCCTCCTATGATCCCGCTTTTTCGCTTCTTCGAGCAATTCAAGGTGATCTCTTAATTGCTTCTTCTGGAAAAAGGCAATCCCATAAATTCTTTGAAGCTGCTTCCCTTTTTCATCTCCTTTCCAATATGCTCCTGCTACAGAAAGGAGCTTGAAATGATGGATGTGTTTTGTGGAAGGAAGATGGGGGCCCAAACAAAAATCAATAAAATTGCCCTGCTTATAGCACGTGACTTCTTTATCCCCTTTTTCTTGGATGAGCTCAACTTTTAGCTCCTGCCCCATCTCTTGGAATAAGCGAAGAGCTTCTTCCTTTGGAAGGACAATCTTCCTAATGGGAATATCGCTTTGGGCAAGTTCTCTCATTTTGTTCTCTATGGCTTCGAGATCCTCCAAGCTAAAAGGCTCATGCCGTAAAAAATCATAATAAAACCCATTCTCGATTGCTGGCCCAATACCAATCTTTGTTCCTGGAAAAAGTCCAAAAACTGCTTGGGCTAAAAGATGCGAGGCGCTGTGCTGCAAAACCGAAAGAGCCTCCTGAGAATCAGAGTAAATCAATTTTATTTCTTCATCTGCGTTGAGCAAAATATCAAGATCCCCGATCTCTCCATCGGTCTTGGCCAGAAGGGGCTCTTGAGCGAGCTCAAGACGAGGGAGGAGACGAGACAAAGAAGTCCCTTTCTTAATGGAAAATACAGACCCCTCTATTTTGATTTTAATCAGTCGCGGCATTAAAATTTATTTGTATTCAACAGGGCAGGCAATAAATTCTTCTTCTTTTTGACTTCCTTTTGAATACTTACTCCTTATTAATGGTAGGCGCGGAGGGTATCGAACCCTCGACCTCTTCCGCGTCAAGGAAGCACTCTACCACTGAGCTACGCGCCTAATCTCTTCTCTTTCGAGCTTATATATATTAAATAATTCAACCTGTTACTGTCAATAGGAGCGAAATGAACGATTGCATCTCTTTTTCCGTGATGAGTAGAAATTAAAAAATGCAAATAGGTGGCGCGGCGTGTGCCCTCGAACGTCCGCAGCGTAGGGGACCCCTCTCTCGATGGGCGCCGCGAGGACGGACAGGGACACACCGCGACAGGACCCATGCATGAACCTTCTCATCACGGAAACGGAGATGCTTCCAAAATGAACTAAATTTTGACTTTCCTTCTCTTTTCTTTAAAATGAAGGAAAATATCCAAAAGAGGAAAGGCTAAGATGATCGGAATAATGGCAGATTCCCATGACAACCTTTTTATGATCAGGAAAGCTATCCACTTATTCAAAGAAGAAGGCTGCAATCTGGTTATTCATGCCGGGGACTTTGTTGCCCCTTTTTCGGCTAAAGAGCTGGTAGGTCTAAACTGTCCGGTTAAGGCGGTTTTTGGAAACTGCGATGGAGAAATAAAAGGTTTAGAGAAAATTTTCGAGTCCCTAGGCCAGATAAGAGAAGCTCCTTTGACTTTTAAGCACGAAGGGTTAAAATTCCTGATCGCCCACCTTGATACACCCCTCGAATCTTACCTAGCCCAGGGAAAATACGATGTTCTCATCTTCGGCCATACCCACAAGCCAGAGATAAGGGCCGAAAAGAAGACTTTGCTCATAAATCCAGGGGAGGTAGGAGGGTGGCTTTCTGGGAAATGTACAGTCGCTATCCTTGACCCTAAAACGCTTTCTGTAGAAATCAGAATATTATAGAATAATAAAAAATGCCTAGAAGCATAGAGAGACGGCAAAAGCCTGCTTGGCAAAAATTGCGGAGACCTTTGCCTCCTCCTTCAAAGCCTCACTCCACTAAGAAAGGGAAGCGAGGCTACAACAGAAAAGACAAAAGCTGGAAAAAGAGAATCGAAGGATAGTAATTTTTCTTCCTGCCATAGCCACATTTCCCCTGAGAAGTGATTGCATAATCGGAATGCCTGTATTATACTTAACACTTATAATTTTTTAAAAAAAGAGGCGAATGAGAGCGTCGGAAAGGAGTTTATTTATGAAAAAAGTTATTATAATGGGAGCAGCTGGAAGAGACTTCCATAATTTCAATGTTTATTTCAGAGGCAAAGAAGAGTACCGCGTTGTAGCTTTCACAGCAACCCAGATTCCAGATATTGAAGACCGAAAATATCCCCCGCCTCTTGCTGGCAAGTTGTATCCAGAAGGAATTCCGATCTATTCTGAGGAAGACCTTTCCTCTCTTATTAAAGACTATGGAGCTTCAGAAGTCTATTTCTCTTATAGCGATGTTTCTCACGAATACGTCATGCACAAAGCTTCTCTTGTGTTAGCAGCTGGAGCTAGCTTTTCCCTCCTTGGACCCTGGGAAACAATGATAAAAAGCAAACTTCCAGTTGTATCCGTCTGTGCTACAAGGACAGGATCGGGGAAAAGCCAGACAAGCCGAAAGGTGGCTCTCCTTCTCAAGGAAAAGGGGAGAAGAGTGGTTGTTATTCGTCATCCCATGCCCTATGGAGACTTGGTCAAGCAGAAAGTTCAACGTTTTTCAAACTACAAAGATTTAGAAAAACACGAATGCACAATCGAGGAAAGAGAAGAGTATGAGCCTCACATCAAAAAGGGAATTGTCGTCTATGCCGGCGTCGATTACCAGGCAATCCTAGAAGAAGCTGAGAAGGAGGCAGATATCATTCTCTGGGATGGAGGGAACAATGACTTCTCCTTCTACCAGGCTGATTTAGAGATTGTGGTTGTTGACCCCCATCGAGCTGGGCATGAGCTCCTCTACCATCCAGGAGAGACCAATTTCAGACGTGCTCATGTTCTTGTCGTTAACAAAATCGATACAGCACAAAAGGAAAAGGTCGACCTTGTCTTGGAAAACATCAAAAAGACTAACCCCAAGGCAATTGTCATCCGCGCCAATTCTCCGATTTTTGTCCCTGATGGAAAGGAAATTGCCCGCAAACGCGTTCTGGTCATCGAAGACGGACCGACCCTAACTCATGGCGGGATGCCTTATGGAGCAGGAATCGTTGCCGCCCAGAAATACGGTGCCTCAGAAATCATAGACCCAAGGCCTGCTGCGGTGGGAAGCATAAAGAAAACCTTCCAAAAATATCCCCATTTAGACAAAGTGCTTCCAGCCATGGGTTATGGCAAAACACAAACTGAAGAGCTTGCCCAAACCATCAATAAAACAAACTGTGACCTAGTCATAAGTGCTACTCCTATTGACCTCAATCGGTTGATAAAAACAAATAAAAGACTGCTGTCTGTGACCTATGAATTGGAGGAGGTTGGCTCCCCAAATCTTGAGGAGGTGCTCGAAAAATTTTGATAGAAACAATAATTGTACTTATTGCCTTCGGCGGAAATGCACTCCTTCCTAAAATCTCGAGAGGACTTCAGGAAAAGCAGATGAAAAATGCCAAATAAGCACCAAGGCTCATCGTCCATGAACAAGAATTATGGCGTCACTTTAGGAGAAAGAGATGCTTAAAGATTTTATATCAATCCACGATTTAATCCCTTACGAGGACGAGTTTCACGAAATTTTGAAAATGACCAAAGAAATGAAGAATCACCCTCATCGTTTCAAAAACAAACTAAAAAATAAAATTCTGGCCATGATTTTCCAGAAACCATCCTTGAGGACAAGAATAACCTTCGAACTGGGAATGCAGCAGCTGGGAGGAAAAGCTATTTATCTTGCCCCATCTGATATCCAGCTAGGAACTCGTGAAAGTGTTTACGATGTCGGCAAAAATCTAGAGCTCTGGTTTGATGGCATTATGATCAGAACTTTCGCCCACCAGGATGTGCTTGACCTGGCCAAAAGCGTGAAAATCCCTGTTATCAACGGCTTGACCGATCTCCTTCATCCTTGTCAGGCTATGGCTGACTTCTTCACCTTGAATGAGAAGCGATGGGCGCGTTTGGTCAATTTGAAGCTGGCCTATGTTGGAGACGGCAACAATGTCTGTCACAGCCTCCTCTTTGCAGCCGCAAAAGCAGGGACAAAGATGTCTGTGGCGACTCCTCCAGGATATGAGCCAAATGCAGAAATTATAAAACAGGCAAAAGAAGACGGGAAGGAAACAGATTTTTCTCTTGAACTGACACATGATCCTCGCCAAGCTGTGCTTGAAGCTGACGCTGTCTATACAGATGTCTGGACTTCTATGGGCCAAGAAAAGGAGAGAGAAATGAGGGCAAAAATATTTGCCCCGTTCCAAGTGAATCAAGCGCTCATGGCACGAGCGAAGCCAAATGCATTTTTCATGCATTGCCTTCCAGCTCACCGAGGGGAGGAGGTCACAGATGAAGTCCTTGATTCTCCAAATTCTATAGTTTATGACCAAGCTCGAAACAGGCTTCATATTCAGAAAGTGATTATGCTATTATTAATGGGCAAACAACAGAGAAATGAATAAAGAAACAAATGCCACCCAAATCATCCAAGAAGATATTTCCTTTGTAGAAAAAGAACTTGCCCAAACACGCAGGCCCTTTTCCTTGCATGAACTCACAGAAAAGTTGGCTTACCAAAAGACTGCCAGCCAGAGAACTCAAGATGTCAAGAAATATGATCCCACCTGCATTTATGAAATCGGAGATTCCATTTATAAAGAATTCAATGAACCATTGATAGTCAGCAGCAAAACTGTTGAGCATTTTAAAGGAGCTGTTGTCCTGAAGATGATCAATAAAACATATTATAAGAATTTCAACTGCGAGATGATGGAAGTCGATTATTCAGGAGGAGGGATCTTCCGCAAATACATCGATTACATGAAGAAAACCAAGACCCAAGTTCTCCTGCCCTCAAACCTCGAAGGAAAGGAAAAATCCCCTGAGAAAATGGAAAAAGGGGAAGACCCGCGGTTCTCTGAGCTTCCCATGACAGACAGAGACCTAAAAACTTTGGAAAAAAATCTAAGAACGTCCCTCTCCAAATTCCCTCAATTCTTCAATTGGAATGACTACTGGCAAGTCGAGAAGAATCAAGTGGAAATCCCGGAAGAAAAAATAAAGGCAGTTGAAAATTATCTCCTGGAAACCACAGCGTCTGCCCCAACAGAAGATCTTGTCACCAAATTTTTGGGCTTGGAGCCCTCCCATGATACTTTTGATCTCTTGTGCTTTAGTCTAAACCATCTCTTAGAAAAAAAATATAAGAAAGATTTTGTTTTTGTATCCCCGGCCAATTGGGGGAAATGGCATTTGAAGAAAATACTCAGTTCTCTTCCCGACAATTTGCCTCTCTCTGCGCCAGCCGCTAGACTTCCTCATCTTGAGGAAGTGGAGAAACCGCAACTCAGCATTTTTCACACATTTCCCTTGAAGATTTACCTAACCTGGAGAGAAATTCTCTCTGGCGGGATAAAAATCCCTAAAAGCCTTAACAAAGAGCTATCCCAGTCTCGAGAATATATTTTTACTGATGCAAACGAAGGAAAGAATTATGCTGTTTATTATTATCCATCCTCCTCTTTTTTTCTTGGGTTGAAAGATTTTTTTGCCAATAACAATATTCCACAAGGAACAAGTTTGACCTTGGAGAGAAAAGGCCCCACGCAATTCAACTTCTGGATCAAAAAGTCGAAAAAGAAACTTTCCGTCATTAAACTCATTTATGACCCAAAAGAGGACAAATTCAGCGACCGTGGCGAAGACGTCTTCACCTTCTCCCTCCCGAACAAAATTATTTATTTGGAGAGAGATACACTGGCCAGGCTCCTTTCCTTCTACGCTCAGAGAGATGACCTGGATTTACGCAAGCTTTTAATTCTCATTTTCAAGAATTTCAGCCCCCAAGCCAATAATTTCTCCCTCCATTATCTTAGAGCCTATCATTTGGTTGATGTTTTAAAACAGACAACTCAAGAGGATGTAGAAAAAACCCTGCTCAACTCTTTTGAATTCTCAAAGTCAGAAAAAAAGAAGGGAATTTTCTTCTACCAAGAAGCCATTGAGATGAAAGAAGAAGCAAAACCTGAAGTTCCTCGAGAGCTTCCAGAAGAGGCTCTTTTTGTACCTTCTTTCGAAGAAGTGCCTACTGAGAAGATTCCCTTTAGAGAAATTGAAGAGGAAAGAGGGAAAGAATTGAGAGCTGAACGAGCGGCTCAGACTCCTCTTGTCGGAATTGAAGAAGAAGTAAAATTAGAAATTCCTTCCGCCCCAAAAAAAGAAAAAGCATTTAAGAAAAAAAGATTGAAAATGGAGGGAGAAAAAGTCCTCCGCGTAAAGAAAAGCGAGAAAAGATTGATTGAAGAAAAAATAGAACTCGAAGAATCGGTACAGGAAGCCATGTCTGCCATTAAAGAAAAAGAGAGAAAAGAGGCGGAAGAGGAAAGAGAAGAAATTCGAGCCAAGGAAAAAAAGGAAGAATTTAAGCCTGTGGTACCCGCAGAGCCAAGTTTTGGTCTCTTTGCTGAAAAGCTAAAAACGGCTCTAACCAAAAAAAAGAAAGAGGAAAAGAAAAAATAGAACCTTCACAATATTTCCCTAGAAGGGCCTTTTCTTCGAGTAATCCCCATCTCATCCAGCAGTTCAAGAAGAGGAATGGCATATTTTCGGCTCAGTCCTGTCATTTTCTTGAAATCGGAAACAGTTAGTTCATTCTTACCTAATTTTTTGATTTTCCAGATGATCTCATCCAGCAAGCTGCGATGAAGGACGAATCCGTCTTTTCCCTGGACAATTTTCTTTTTTTCGATCAGAAAAGTAAGCATCCTCTCAAGCTTATTGGGTGAAAGATGAAATTGCTCTTCGAGCTCTTTTAAAGAAACAGAGCAGAACTTTCCTCTAAAACACATCTCCTCGAGCTTCCTCAGAATGTCCTCTTCTTGAGGCGCAAGGGTTATTTCAAAACTGGAAAGGGCTACCAAATTACCCATCTCACGGATCTTATCCACTCTGGCAAGAGATTTCAGAGCTAAAGACAGAATTTTTCGAGGAAGTTCAAACCTTTTCTTTATTTTTTCAAAGGAGATCCCTCTTTCCTCTGGATGCTTTTTATGAAATTGAGAAAGAAAGGCAACAATTTTCTCGCATAGGAAATCGAAGCTCTCTTGAGATAGAAGAAAAAGAGGGGAGAAAGAAAGGATTCTTATCTCTCCCTTTTCTTCTAACTCCTGGCTCAGGAGCCGGAGTGAATTCTCGCTCATGCGGCAAAAGTCTCTAATTTCCCGTTCCATCAAGCCCCGAATCCCTTTTTCCTTGCTCAAGGCAAAAAGCATCTCTTTTTCATCCCCCACAAGATGCCAGAGAAAAGAAATCCTCTTTTCCATCTCGGCTTTTTTCAATTTCGGAGAAGCGGGATCAAGGACTGTCACTTTTCCGAGCCGCTCCTCTTTGTTTTTTGCCTGAACCTCAAATTTATCCCTCCATTTCAAAGAAAGAGGCCGCCGCAAACACACTCTGGCTAGAAACTGATTGTGCTTCTCTTTTTGAGTTTGGTTATAAAAATGAAAAGAAGCAGACACTTCGACACCCTGCACAATGAGGAAAGTATCCAAAGGACAGGACTTGTCTTGGGGTAAGAAATTGACTAAGGCATCGAAGAATTTTGTTTTCATCAGAAATTTTCTCCACCTGTAGCACTCAAGATGAAGCTCATTCTTCGTAGCAGTGGATCAATGGAAGCCAAAATCACCTTTATCCTATCCCCCAATTCAAACTTTTTTCCTGTTCTTTTGCCAATCAGAATCCTTTCTGATTTTTTATAATAATAGTCCCCGCCTAAATCCGCATAAGAAAGAATCCCATCGACAAAATAATCATCCAGTTCAACCACCAAACCCGCCTTTGTGATATCAACGATCATTCCTTCAAACTCATCTCCAAGTTTTCCCTTGAGAAATCGAAAGATCCTCCACTCCACAAGGGCTTTCTCTGCTTCATCAGCTTTTCTCTCTTGCTCGGATGAGAGAAGAGCCACAGAAGAAAGAGAAGGGATTTTCACTTTTTCCCCTCTCGCCGCTCGCTTGAGCGTCCGATGAACGACCAAATCTGGATATCGCCGGATAGGCGAAGTGAAGTGAGTATATTCTCTTTTGGCCAGCCCATAATGTCCATAATTTTCTTCAGAATAAACTGCAAGCTTCAGAGATCGCAAGACCTGGATATTGATAAATTTTTCTTCGGGCTTCCCATCTACCATCTTCAGGACTCGCCCGAGATCTTTGGATTCCACTTTGCTTGGCTTGGGAAGAGAGATTCCAAAATGAGCCAATACTTCTCGAAGTTTCTCCAAATCTCGAATGGCCGGCGCAGGATGAACTCTGTATATCGTTGGAATGTGTCTGTGACTGAGATAGGAAGCCACAGCTTCATTTGCCGCGACCATGAATTCTTCAATGACCTGGTGGGCTTCATTCTGTTCAAAAGCAGCTACAGAATGGAGCCGCCCCTCTTTATAGACAAGCTCTGCCTCGATGAGGTCAAAATTCAGACTTCCCTCTTCCTCTCTTTTTTTTCTCAAAAGACGAGCTAGCTCCCTCATCAGCAACAAATCAGAAACAAGATGAGAATACTTCTGCATCTCTTTTTCATCGCATTCAAAAATTTTATAGACAGAAGTGTATGTCATCCTTTCCGAAGTCTTAATCAGAGAAGGATGAAACTCCGTCTTTAAAACTTTGCCTGTTTTATCTATTTCAAGGAAAACTGAAAAAGTCAACCTCTCTTCTTTAGGCCGCAGACTGCAGATATTATTGGAAAGTTTTTCAGGCAGCATAGGAAGGGTTAAATCAGGAAAATAGACGCTCGTTCCTCGCTCGAATGCTTCTTGATCCAGAGATGTGCCAGGCTTGACATAATGAGAGACATCGGCGATATGAACCCCAAGATGAAAATTTCCTGTCGAGAGCCGCTCGACACTCACAGCGTCATCAAAATCCTGAGCTTTCTCTCCATCAATAGTTACAATCTTCAAGGCCCGGTAATCCTTGCGATCTCGCTCATCCTGAGGAGAAATCTTGGAGGAGACATCTTTAATTTCTTCTTGGGTTTCACTTCGAAAGCTGCTGGCCAAATTGTATCTTCGGATGACGACTTGAAGGTCTACCCCTGGGTCATCGGGCATGCCCAGAATGTCTCTCATTTCCAGACTCTCCCTGTCCACTTCCACAATCATCCCAGGGAGAGGAGAAAATGGTTCTTTTGAAGCTAAAGGGATTTCTTCTGATGAAGGAGAGTCAAAAGGAGAAAAAAATGGCTGACCATAGCGTTCGCTGTAAAGACCGATTATTCTCTCCTTTTCTTTTTTGATGATCTTGATCACCCTCCCTTCAGGCTTCCCTTTTTTCCCTTTTTCTTTAAAGACAACTTCAACCATATCCCCCTCAAGGGCACCTCCAGAATAACGAGCAGGAATGAATATGTCTTCCATGAAGCCGCCCTCTGGAATCACAAAACCATACCCTCTCGGAGAAGCGACAAATTTTCCTCTTGCCCTATTGGATTTTACAGAAAGAAAATATCGTTTTTTTATCCTGCGAAGAGTTCCTTGGTTTTCAAGAATTTTTAAGCTTTTTTGAAGCTCGTTCCTCTCTTCTCGAGAGAGACGAAGCTCTCTCCATATCTTTTGAAAGGTCAGCCCCTCTTTCCTTTTCTTGAAAAGATGCACAATCTGATCTTCCATTTTTTTATCAATAATAATAAAAAGAGATATAGGGAATTTTATGCCTGTCCCTTAAAAGCTTTACGAGGCAAGTCTTAAAGACTCTCTCGAACTCTTCTTCTCCTTGGAATCTGTATTCAGCCAAAATTTCTTTCTTTACCTTTTCCTTTTCGACATCTAGACAATTGCGAAGGAGAAGCTCTTCAATCTCTTCTTCCAAATCTTCAAGCGCTCTCTCATCAACTTCTCGCCGAGAAAGCATTTTTTGGACTTCGGTATAAATTTCTTTCAAATAGCCAATCACGGGAGGAAGATGCTCTAAAAACTTCTGGACTTCAGTACGGATCTTTTTTCTCTTCTCACCTCGCGTCTCCATCTTTTTTTTATGGCCCACTTTTCTCTCCCTATACTGCTCAAAAACTTTTAAAACGTGAAGGTTGCAGAAAGAAAGAGATCGAACTTTGGCTTTTTTCGAAGGCTTCTCCTGGTAATTCTGGAAAGACTTCTCGATACCTTCCAAGACTAATGGGAGAGGAATTTCCATTTTCTTCCAGGTGTCGATCAAAACCAAGTCCTGGGATGAAAGAAAAAAGGGAGCTCCCCTTCGCACAAAAAAGCTCCGGGCAATAGCCTGAAAATAGTGACTCCTCTCTTTTTCCTTTTCTTTCATGAAACTTTTTCTCAGCCCAGAAAGAATATTATCAGGAATCCCTGTTCAGACTTTGTTCCTTTCATAAATTATCCGCAGCCCTTCAAGCACGAGATGAGGCTCTAAAAAGTCAATGGATTTTACTTCAGGGCTGATTTGACTGGCAAATCCTCCAGTGGAGACGACTTTAGCTTCTTCTCCAAGCTCATTCTTGATCTCGGAAATGATTTTGGAGATCAAGCCAATATAGCCAAAATAGAGCCCTGACTGCATACTGGTGACTGTTGTCCGACCTATTGCTTTGTTGGGTTTTTTAATTTCTATTCGGGGCAATCTGGCTGTTTTGAGGTAAAGCGCCTCTGCCGAAATTTGAATTCCTGGCGCTATGGCTCCTCCTGTATACTCTCCCTTTGCAGAAACAGCATCAAAGGTTGTGGCTGTACCGAAATCAACAACTATGCAAGGCCCTCCATATTTTTCAAAAGCAGCCACAGCTGCGACTATTCTGTCTGCTCCCACCTCGAGCGGATTTTCATAAAGAATAGGCATCCCTGTCCGCAGCCCTGGCCCCACAATAAGTGCCTTAACCTCGAAAAGATTCTGGCTTAATTTTTGAAAAATTGGAGTCAGAGGAGGAACAACGCTTGAGATAATGACAGCCTTTATCCCGCGTACATCAAGATTTGAAAATTTAAGAAGGTTTAAAAAGATGATGCTATATTCGTCACAAGTTTTATCCCTTTCTGTTCTGATTTTCCAATCCTTGAGCAATTTTTTGCCCTCGAAAATTCCGAGAGCCACTGTAGTATTACCTATGTCTATAGCTAAAAGCATGTTTTCTCTCCTTTATCTATACTCTATTTTCTTAATCTCGGCTGAATAAAAAAATTGCCTTTTCCCCCTCTTTTCCAGGATTAGCCCTCCCTGGGAATCAATCCCAATGAAAACTCCTGAAACCTGGTCATCGTCTCTAACAACCGTTATTCTTTCCCCTTTTGAGAAAACGAGATTTTCCTCAAAGGAACGGATAATCTCAGATCTCTTTCCTTGACAAAAAATAGAGTACCAGTCGTCGAGGCTTTCCCAGAGATTTTGAAGGAGAACACTCCAGTCGACAGCTTCTTTTTTTGCGAGTTCCAGGGAAGTAGCCAGGGAACGAATTTCCTCAGGAAAATCGCTTCTTTCGTGGCTTATATTCAAGCCTATTCCTAAGATGACATAATTTATTCGATTCCCCAAAAAGCCGCTCTCACAAAGAATTCCCCCCAATTTTTTCTTCTTCCAAACAAGATCATTAGGCCATCGCAGTCCCACCCGAAGTCCGGTGGTCTTGAGAATGGCATTCTGGACTCCTATTCCCGCCACAAGAGGAAGAAGAGAAACAGCAGATTCTTTTGGACGAAGAATAATCGATGTATAGAGGCCTTTTGCCTTGGCAGAATACCAGCTCCTTCCCTTTGTTCCCCTGCCCTTTGTCTGCTCTTCTGAGATGATAACTGTGCCTTCCTTAGCGTCTCGATCAGCCATTTCCTTTGCCAAGTCATTGGTAGAGGAACAGCTTTTAAGCCTGTGAATGATTGTCCCTATTTTCATGCCAAACAAAAAGAGGAAAAGGCTCAGCTCCTGATTTTTAAATTAGAGAGATGATTTGTCCCAAACTCTCTTCTGTCTTTGTTTTTCTCGTCTGAAGCTCCTGGAGCCTGTTCTTTGTCTCCTCGATGACTTCTTTAGGCGCCCGGTTAAGAAAGTTAGCATCTTGAAACCTCCTCTCTATTTTCCCTATTTCCAAGATTATTTTTGAGAGTTCTTTTTCAAGCCTCGCTTTCTCTTGCTCTAAGTTAAAGATTCCCTCCAGTGGAAGAACCACTTCCCATGAACCCACAACTCCCTTTAAAAGCTTCTCCTGCAGAGGAAATTTATCCCAAATTTTAACCTCTGAGACATTGGCCAATGTCTGAATATAAGCCTGATGCTTTTGAATCATTTCCTTTTCTTCATCTCTTTTACCTCTCAGCCAAAGCTTGACCTTTTCCTTGGGAGGGATTCTGTTCTCAGCTCTTATGGTTCGAACCTCAACCACAAGATCCTGGAGAAATTTCATCTTCGCTTCTGCTTCTTTATCCCTTGGGCACTCCTTCTTTTCAGGGAAAGGGGCTCGAGCCAACGATTTCGAAGATGAAGGGAAGTGCTGCCAGATTTCCTCAGTGATAAAAGGCATAAAGGGATGGAGAATCCGCAATATCAGGTCTAAAGTTTTGGCCATGGCTGCTTGAGTTGTTTTGTTCCCTTCTTTAAGACTCGGCTTAACCAGTTCAATATACCAATCGCAGAATTCATGCCAGATAAAATGATAGACCAAATCCGCTGCTTCATAAAATTTATATTGTTCTAACGCCTCGTTCAGTTCCTCAATAATTCTGCCAAAACGGCTCCTGATCCATCTGTCAGCCAAAGTTAATTCAGTCTCATCGATGGCTTGCTCTTGGCCTTCTAGATTCATTAAAACAAATCGAGAAGCATTCCAGATTTTGTTTGCAAAAGCTCGATAGCCCGCCATCCTCTCCTCGGATAGGGAAAGGTCCATGCCGGGAATGGCCAGGGAAGCGAGAGTGAATCTCAAGGCATCTGTTCCATACTTGTCGATCATCTCAAGGGGATCGATGATATTTCCCTCTGATTTGCTCATCTTTCGCCTTTTGAAATCTCTGACAAGGCCATTGATAAAAATATGGCGAAAGGGAATTTTTCCTGTGAATTTAAGACCCATCATGATCATCCGAGCTACCCAGAAAAAGATGATGTCAAATCCTGTCGACATAAGGTCAGTAGGGTAGAAAATCTCGAAATCTTTGGTCTTTTGAGGCCAGCCAAATGTCACAAAGGGCCAGAGGGCGGAACTGAACCAGGTATCAAGCACATCTTCGTCCTGAATGAGGTTGCGGCTTTGGCACTTTTCACACTTAAAGGGAGTATCCATTGAAACGATGACCTCTTTACAATCTTGACAATACCAGGCAGGAATTCTATGCCCCCACCAGAGCTGACGGGATATGCACCAATCGTGAATCTTATACATCCACTCAAAATAGGTCTTGGCCCAATTAGGCGGGATAAACTCGATTTCCCCCTCTTCAACAACTCTGATCGCCTCTTTTGCCAGGGGGACCATCCTCACAAACCACTGCCAGGAAAGGTAGGGTTCTATGATTGTCTTGCAGCGGTGGCAGTGGCCGACAGCATGCTGGTAATCTTCGACTTTCACCAGCAATCCCAATTTTTCGAGCATCGAAACAACCTTTTCTCTGCACTCAAGCCTGTCTAATCCCTTAAATTCCTCCCCCGCCGATTCTGTCATCCTTCCTGAGCCATCAATCACGATAACCTGTTCGAGATTGTGCTCCTTTCCAATCTCAAAATCCACAGGGTCATGGGCAGGAGTCACCTTGACTACGCCAGTCCCGAATTCTCGCTCTACCCTATTATCAGTGATAATGGGAATTACTCGATTGACGAGAGGAAGAAGCACTCGTTTTCCTTGATTCTTCAGGTAGCGCTCATCTTCAGGGTGCACGGCGACTGCAGTATCGCCCAGCATGGTTTCAGGCCGTGTGGTTGCCACAACAACACTCTCTTTAGAATCAAGCAGGGGATACTTGATGTAATAAAGCTTAGCCTTTTGTTCTTTGTGTTCTATCTCAATATCTGAGAGAACAGTCCTGCAGTGAGGACAACGGTTAACCAAATAATAATCTCTGTAGATAAGTCCTTCCTTATAAAGATGCACAAAAACACGCCTTACGGCATAGGAAAATCCCTCATCCAGAGTAAACCTTTCTCTCGTCCAGTCTAAGGAAGTGCCGAGTCTTCGGAGCTGCTCGATAATGATACCGCCATATTCTTTTTTCCACTCCCAAGCTATTTTGAGAAACTCTTCACGGCCCACTTTCTCCCGGGTAAGTCCCTTCTCAGCCAGGCTCTGTTCAATCACATTGTGAACAGCAATGCTGGCATGATCTGTTCCAGGGAGCCAGAGAGCGTTGTATCCTTGCATCCTCCGCCAGCGAACAATGATGTCCGGCAATGTAAAACAGAGGGCGTGTCCTACATGAAGACGTCCTGTGACATTAGGTGGGGGAAGAACCATAGAAAACTTTTTTCTTGAAGAGGGAACCTCCGCTACAAAGAGCCCTTGGTCAATCCAAAATTTGGACCATTTCTCCTCAACAGGCTTGGGGTCGTAAACTTTTCCTAGAATATGTTTTTTCTTCATCAGCCTCTCTTCTCACCTTTTCAATTCTTCCTCCATCCATCTCTTGAATTCTGTGAAAATTTGAGCTTTGATCCTCTTTTCTAGTTCCCTTTCGACTTCGAGGATCTCCTTTCTAACAAGCTCTCTGACTTTCTCCTCCAGTGCGGCCATCAATTCTGGGAAAAGAGGAGAGAGAGGAGGCTCTTGGTCTGCTGGCGAAATTTCATCAAGGAGGGGTTCTTCAGGAAAAGTCAAAGGACCTTTTTTCCTATCAATGATCTCCTTTACCATCAGCGCCAATTTTTCTGAATCAAAAGGCTTTTGAACGATTCCATCGGAGTTGAGACTAGCGATTTTCTCTAGATCTAAAGGCTCAAAAGCTCCCTTGAGGAAAAGAAGTGCAGTCTTTTTGAATTGCTCCTGGCTTCTCAGATAGCGACCAACCTCATAGCCATCTTTTGCAGGAAGAGAAAGGCTGAGCAGGATAGCATCCGGATTTATTTGGCTCAAAGATTCCAGAACTGAAAGCCCGTCTTGGAAGGGATAAATTTCAAACTCTGACTCAGGGAATGCCAAGTCGATAGCCTTCTGAACTGAAGAGCTGCAATCCGCAATAATCATCTTATACATTGGGATCAGACTTTTCTAATTTTTATAATTTTAATTCCTTCCTTAATTCTTTTGAGTCCTAATTATTTATCATAACATTCTATGAGAATTCAAATTTTAAAAGTTTTAAAAGTCTGACCCCAATCAGTATTCGATTAAAACAGAGTTTTCTCCTAGAAGATTCTCGATATTTCTGGTTAGATCTTCCGAGGGAAAAACTCCCTTGACTTCTATGGATTTTGCCACCATGCGGTAAGAGTGGGGAGTCTCAAGTTCAAAAAATACTGGACACTCTCCTGGATTTTTCTCCAGGATCATCCTCAATTCCTCAAGCACTGATACCTCCAGCCCTGGGAGAAAAATTCTCAGGATCATTCTCTTCGCCTGTTTTTGAAAAGCTTCGGCCAAGGGCATAATCTCGAAAAGATGAATCCGTCGGCTTTCTCCCTCTCCCATAAAGCGGCCTTTAACCAAAACGAGCTGGCTTTCTCTCAGGTATTCATAATATTTTTTGTAAACCTCAGGAAAAGCCACGACTTCTATTCGGCCACTCATATCTTCCAGGATAAAAGTGGCCATCCTTTCTTCTTTCCTCGTCTTGACGGGTTTTAGAGAAGCGATGATTCCAGCAACTCTTATTTCACTGTTAAAATCCTTTTCATCATCCAGTTGGTTGATAAAGTGAGAAACAAGCCTTCTCAATCGTTTTCCAAATTGAGCCAAAGGATGACCTGTTATATAGAATCCAAGGGCATCTTTCTCATAAGAAAGAAAGAGCGACTCATCCCATTCTCGCATCTCCTTCACTTCAGCAGGGATAGAAGGGGGCTCAATCTGGCTCCGGCCAAAAAGGAGATTCTGTTTTGTCGCATTCATCTTTTGAATTTCATGGGCATATTCAATCATTTTGTCTATCAGGTGAAAACACTGGGATCTTCGCCAGCCCAAAGAATCAAAGGCGCCAGCTTTGATCAAGCTCTCGATCACCTTTCGGTTGAGAATCCTAGGGTCTGCCTCTTGAAAGATATCGAAGGGAGTAGCGAATCTCCCTCTCTTCTTCCTCTCCTCCAACAAAGCCCGGACCGCTCCTTCGCCAACATTCTTTATGGCTGAAAGGCCAAAGCGAATATCTCCCTTAACAACAGTGAAATTAAAATCACTTTCATTGATATCAGGAGGCAAGACTTCTATTCCCATCTCCTGACATTCATTAATGTATTTGACGACCTGAGAAGTCGCCCCTCTTTCAGCCTCTGATGTCAGAAGGGCAGCCAGAAAATGAACAGGAAAATGGGCTTTCAAGTAGGCTGTTTGATAAGCCAAGTAAGCATAAGCGGCGCTATGGGATTTATTAAATCCATATTCTGCAAAGTGTTTGATCTGCTCAAAGATCTTATTGGCTTTCTCTTGACTAATTCGCTTTTTCTTAGCTCCTTGGATAAACCGCTGCTTCTGGGACCTCATCATAGCTGTTTCTTTTTTGCCCATAGCTTTCCGCAAGATATCAGCTTCAGCCAGCGAAAAGCCAGCCAGCTCAGTGGCAATTTTCATAACCTGCTCTTGATAAACAATAATTCCACGAGTCTCTTTAAGGATGGATTCTAACTCAGGACATTCATAGGTCGTCCGCTCTGGGTGGTTCTTGCGCTTTATAAATTCGTCGGTCATTCCACTCTTCAATGGCCCTGGTCGATAGAGAGCATTCAAAGCTATCAAGTCATGAAATTTTTCAGGCCTGAAATTCCGCAGCAAATCTTTCATTCCTGAGCTCTCAAACTGGAAGACCCCATCCGTGTTGCCTGATTTGAAAACTTCAAAAGTCTCCTTATCATCCAAGGGAACGCTCCTGAGGTCCACTTTCTCGCCCAAATCTTTTTCTATGAGTTCAATAGTATCCTGGATAACGGTCAGGTTGCGAAGCCCCAATAAATCCATTTTCAGCAAGCCAATGGCTTCAATGTCCTGCATCGGAAACTGGGTAGTAATTTCACCCTTTACAGATTGGTAGAGGGGCACAAACTCTACCAAAGGTTTCGGAGCGATGACTATTCCAGCAGCATGAATAGAGGGGTGGCGAACCTGTCCCTCTAATTTTAGGGCGACAGAGAGAAGATGGGCAATCTTGGCGTTCTTGTCTCTTAATTCCTGGAGTTGAACAATTTTTTCTAAAGCTCCGTCGATGGTGGCTTCTGGACCGAAAGGGGGAATCATCTTGGCGATTCTATCGACTTCAGGAAGAGGAACTTCCAGCACTCTTCCCACATCGCGAATTGCCTGACGGGCAGCCATAGTGCCAAAAGTGATGATCTGGCAAACATTTTCTCGACCATACTTGCTGGTCACGTAATCAAGAACTTCTTCTCTTCGTCTCCCGCAGAAATCAATATCAATATCCGGCAGGCTAATTCGCTCAGGGTTCAAAAATCTCTCAAAGAGAAGGTCGTACTCAAGAGGATCAATATCAGTAATTCCTAAACAATAAGCAAGCAAACTGCCTGCAGCAGAGCCTCTTCCTGGCCCCACAGGGATATTTTTTGATTTAGCCATGCGGATGAGATCCCAGACAATTAAAAAATAGCCTTCAAACCCCATTTCCTTGATGAGTCTTACTTCTTTCTCCAGTCTCTTTTCGTATTCTTCAGGAAGATGGCTGAGCTTGTCCTTTTCTCTTATTTTGCTGAGGAGAGCCATCCGCTCTTGGAATGCTTCCTTGATAATGAAATCAAAATATTCCTCTAACGATGTCCCTTCTGGCAATTTGAATTGAGGCAAGAAATACCCTGAAGAGGGAAAAACAAAATCGCACTGGGCGGCAATCTTGGCTGTATTCTGAATGGCCTCAGGAATCTCTTTAAAGAGGTCTACCATTTCTTGGCTCGATTTAAAATAGAATTCATTCGTTCCAAAGCGAATTCTATCCTGATCGCTTAGCTTTCTATTGGTCTGAATACAGAGGAGAGCATCATGACTCTCCGCATCATCCTTCGCGAGATAGTGAACATCATTGGTGGCGACTAAAGGAAGATGAAGTCTTTGAGCCAGCCGCAAAAGCTGCGGATTTATTTCTTTCTGAAGTGTGAGACCATGATCCTGAATTTCAAGATAAAAATCTCCCTTTGAGAAAAAGGAAGAATATTCGGAGGCTGCCTCTTCAGCCTCTTTCTCCAGCCCCTTTCCTAAAAGGAAGCTGATCTCTCCTTTTAGGCAACTCGAAAGTCCAATCAATCCTTGGCTGTGCTCGGCCAAAAGTTCTTTATCGATTCGAGGCCGATAATAAAAGCCTTCTAAATAGCTTTTGGTGAGAAGCTGGCAGAGGTTTTTGTACCCCCTTTCATCCTTAACGAGCAGAATCAAATGAAAGTGGTGAGTCCCTTTCTCGCCAGCTTTTTTTTCAAACCGACTTTTGGGAGCGACATAAACTTCACAGCCAAGGATCGGCTTGATATCCTTTGCCTTAGCCTGCTTGAAAAAGCTCACTGCCCCAAAAATATTCCCATGGTCAGTCAAGGCCAAAGCAGGCATTTTATTCTTATAAGCTGCCTCTACCAAATCTGAAATCTTCACGGCGCCGTCCAGAATGCTAAATTCTGAATGATTATGAAGATGAATGAATGAAAAATCGCTCATTTCACTCCCATTCTATCGTTGCTGGAGGCTTTGTGGTTATATCATAAACTACTCGGTTAACTCCCTCAACCTCGTTAACAATCCGAGTCGATATGCGGGAGAGAAGCCGCCAAGATGCAGGAAACCAATTTGCCGTCATCCCATCCACACTCTGGACAAGGCGGAGGACAACAACTCTCTGGTAGGTTCGGCTGTCTCCCATGACTCCAACTGATTTTACTGGGAGCAAAACCGCAAAGGCCTGCCATAGCTTATGATAAAGGCCGGCTTTCCTTACTTCCTGAAGGAGAATTTCGTCAGCTTCTCTTAAAATATTGATCCTCTCAGGCGTGACTTCCCCGACAATCCTTACAGCTAAGCCAGGGCCTGGAAATGGATGTTGATAAATAAAATCCCTGTCAACTTCCATCTTAGAAGCCAAGGAACGCACCTCATCTTTGAAAAGTTCTTTAAGAGGCTCAATAAGTTTGAATTTTAATCGGCCTGGCAAACCTCCCACATTATGGTGAGATTTAATAGCGGAGGAAGGGCCTTTGACTGGATTGCTTTCAATCACATCAGGATAGATTGTGCCTTGAGCTAGATACTTAACTCCTCCAATCTGTTCTGCCTGTTTTTCAAAAATCTGGATGAATAACTCTCCGATTGTTTTTCTCTTTCTCTCAGGAGAAGTGATCTTTCTCAATTTTTCCAGAAACAACCGAGAAGCATTAACTCCGATGACATTGAGAGTTAATTTGCTCCTGAACTTATTCATTAAATCTTCATACTCTCCTTTTCTCAAGAGGCCATTGTCGACAAAAATGCAGAAAAGATTGTTCTTTACAGCTTTGCTGACAATCAAGGCAGTCACAAGGGAATCAACGCCGCCACTTAGGCCACAGATGACCTTATTCTTGCCAACGGAGAAGCGAATCTCTTCCACTTTTTTTTCGACAAAAGAACTCATGCTCCATTCTGGTTTAAGTCCTGCAATTGAGAAAAGAAAATTCGACAAGATCTTCTTTCCCTCTTTGGTGTGAATGACCTCTGGATGGAACTGAACGCCAAAAAATCTCTTTTCTCTCCATTCAATAACAGCCGCAGCAGTGTTAGCTGTTTTGCCTGAAATTACAAAACCAAGAGGAATCTCTTCCACCCTGTCGCCATGACTCATCCAGACCTGGCTTATATTCTTTATCCCCGCAAGTAAGCCACGCCTGTCCACAACTTTTAAAAAGGCAAAGCCATACTCTCTTCTTGGAGAGGAAATAACCTTCCCTCCCAAAAGATAGGCCATAAGTTGCAAGCCGTAGCAGATGCCTAAAATAGGAACTCCCATCTTGAATATGTCGGTGGAAGGAAGTGGAGCTCTTTCTTCATAGACACTCCGCGGACCGCCAGAGAGAATAATGGCTTGAGGGGTTTCTCGTTTTAGCCTGGCCAGAGAGATATTAAAGGGGTGAATTTCTGAATAAACCCCTAACTCCCTTATTTTTCTTGCAATTAGCTGTGTGTACTGGGAGCCAAAATCAAGAACCAGGACTTTATTCATGTATTGATTTTAGCAGAGGATTCGCGCAGTTTCAATCAGGATGAGCAAGCATTTTATGCATCGCACAAAGCCGAAAGGCTCAGCCTGCATTTAAGTAGATACTCATTCCTATGAACAATTTACTTTCATTTTCAAGAAAATTGACTCGGGCTTAAAATTTTTTTATAGTTATTCCGCAATGGATTGGGAAAAAATTGCTTCTGAATTGACTATTGTCACTTCCTCAAAAATCGTTCTCCTCGTTCTGGATGGCTTGGGCGGACTACCTGTTGAGGGAAAAACGGAGCTTGAAACCGCCCGCACGCCTCATCTCGATACTTTGGCTTCAAAAGGAACTTGCGGTCTTACTGACCCGATTTTTATGGGCATTACTCCTGGAAGTGGACCTGCCCATCTAGCCCTCTTTGGTTACGATCCGCTGAAATACCAGCTAGGCCGGGGAATCCTTGAAGCTCTCGGATCTGGTGTCGAAGTTGGGAAATTCGATCTAGTAGCAAGGGGCAATTTCGCAACCCTAAAAGGGGATTATGTTGTCGACCGAAGAGCTGGAAGAATTCAAACTACTGAGAACGAAAAATTGTGCCAGAAGATAAACGCCTCTCTCAGCCAGAGAAAAGGAATTCAGATTAAAGTCTTCCCGGGGAAAGAGCACCGCTTTGTGGTCAAATTCAGCGGAGAGAGCCTCTCCGATCGTCTCCAAGATGCTGATCCTCAAAAAGAAAACAAACCCAGGGTCTATTGCCAGCCCCTTTCCCCAGAAGCCGACCGAACAGCCGCCATCGTCAACAGTTTTCTTGATGAGGTAACAGCTCTTTTACTTGACTCGCCTCCAGCCAATACCATCCTTTTAAGAGGATTCTCCAAGCTCCCGACCATTCCATCAATGACTGAACTCTATAAATTAAAACCAGCTTCGATAGCGAATTATCCCATGTACAGGGGACTGGCAAAGCTTGTTGGAATGGAAGCCTTTAATGTCGGTGCAAAGACTCAAGAGCTCTTTGTAACTCTGGAAAATCGTTACAAGGACTTTGACTTTTTCTACGTCCATTTCAAAAAAACAGATTCTGCTGGCGAGGATGGAAATTTCAAGGCTAAAGTCGAAGCCATTGAAGAAATAGATGACTTCATTCCCCGTATTGTCGCCCTTGAGCCGGATGTCTTGGTGGTTACCTCGGATCACTCCACTCCCTGCCTTCTCAAGTCTCATTCCTGGCATCCAAATCCTTTTCTCCTCGTCTCTAAAACCTCATTACCAGATAGGGTTACTCGTTTCTCAGAAAGAGAATGTCAACAGGGTTTTTTGGGCCGATTTCAAGCCATCTATGCTATGCCTTTGATGTTAGCCCATGCTGGAAAATTAAAAAAATTTGGGGCTTGAAGATTTTCATTCTCTTTCGGAAAATCATATAATTTATAAGTAAGAATTGGTTGTGCCTAGAAAATTAGTTGTCTCCACAAGCTTCGCCCTCCTTTTCTTCTTCATTCCTGTCTTCGGCACTGATACAAGGACAGAAATTTATGGCCTTCGCCACCATACCCACCCTTACTTTACGCGCATTGTGATCGACATCGGGAGTTTAAGGGAATATAATTTTTCGGAACTTCGATCGCCTGATCGAATTTATGTCGACATCTACCAAGCCAAGCTGAACCCAATTCTCCAGGGACAAACAATCCCTGTTTCGAATGACTACCTCAACCAAATCCGCATTGCTCAAAAAACGCCTTCCACCGTCCGGGCAGTTGTTGAACTCGATTTCGAGAAAATCAAGCATTATGAAGTTTTCAACCTTTTTGACCCCTTCAGAGTTGTTATTGATATCTATCCCAAAGAAGCTTCTGTCGGTTCTTCTTCGGTCCCACCACAGCCTCCCAAACCCACATCATCAGGATACAGCATGATCAGGCAGCTGGGACTGGGCATTCAAACAATTGTCATTGACCCTGGTCATGGGGGCGGAGACCCAGGATGCATGGGCAAAGGCGGGTTAAAAGAAAAAGATGTCGCCCTCGACGTTTCATTGGCTTTAAAAAAATTGTTGGGCTCAAAAAAAGATCTGGAAGTGATCTTGACCCGAGAAACGGATATCTTTGTCCCTCTAGAAAACAGGACGGTTATTGCCAACCAAAAAAGAGCTGATATTTTCCTCTCCATCCACGCCAACTCCAACTTTAACAAGAAGCGCAGAGGTGTAGAAACTTTTTATCTCAATTTTAGCCCTGACCCTCAAGTCAATGAAACCGCAGCCCTAGAGAATGCCACTTCCACCAAGAATATCAGTGAAATGCGGGAGACTCTTAAGAAAATCGTCCAAAACAGCAAGATTGTGGAATCAAAAGAATTGGCTGAAAATATTCAGAAAAATCTGGTAAAATGTCTTTCTAAAAATTATGAAGAAATCAAAAATTTGGGTGTTAAAGGAGGCCCATTCTGGGTCCTCATTGGAGGTGAAATGCCCTCTGTGCTTATTGAAATTTCCCATCTCAGCAACTCAAAAGACGCAATGAAAATGAGGGACCCTTTATACCGCCAACAGATTGCTCAAGGAATTTATGAGGGAATTATGGAATACATCCAGTCATTGGGAAAAGGATAAAACAGAGATGAAAAGAAGAGATTTCCTAAAAGATATCGCTCTGGGAACTTTCCTGCTTGAGCTCAATCCAGATCTTTTGGCGCAAAAGAAAAATTTCCCTGACCTGGTCCTTATCCAGGGTGACTCGCCGGCTCTTATCACAAAAGAAGCGATTGCTTCCTTGGGAGGAATGAAGCAGTTTGTCTCCAAAGGCGACGTGGTCATAATCAAGCCCAATATTGGCTGGGACAGGACACCGGAACAAGCTGCCTGTACCAATCCTGAAGTGGTAAAGGCTCTTGTTGAGCTCAGCCTAGGAGCAGGCGCAAAAGAGGTCATCGTTATGGATAATCCGATCAACCAGTTTCAAAGATGCTATGTTCGCTCGGGAATTGCCGCAGCCGCTAAAGAAGCAGGAGCAAAAGTCCCTTTTCCCAACCCGTATCATCTAAAGAAAATGGCACTTAAGGGAGAATGGCTTAAAGAATGGGAAGTCTTTATGGAATTTGTCGAAGCAGACAAAATCATCAACGTGCCAATTGCCAAGACCCATAGCTTATCAAGGCTGACCATGGGTATGAAAAATTGGCTGGGAGCTATAGGAGGGAGTCGGAACCAACTTCACCAGAAGCTTGACCAGGCCATGATTGATCTGGCAGCTTTTTTTAAGCCCTGCCTGACTGTCTTAGATGCCTACCGCATTCTGATCAGGAATGGCCCTCAAGGAGGAAGACCCTCTGACACAAAACTCCTTAAAACTGTGGTTGCTGGTTGCGATTATGTGGCTGTTGATGCCATGGGAGCCACATTTTTTGATATAAACCCTCAAGACCTGCCCTATCTGCGGATTGCAAACCAAAAAGGGCTTGGAGAGATCAACTTGGAGAAGCTCCATATTGAAAAAAGAACGGTCTAAAAAATATCGGCTCATCCAGGCTCTTCGCATCGTAAGCCAAGCTGGTTTCTTCCTTCTCTTTTTCTATCTTTTCACAGTGACTCATTACAGTGGAAAAGATTATATCGGACAAGTGGAAACTTTTTTCCATTTTGACCCTCTTTTAGCCATTGCCACTTCAATAGCCTTTCGAGCTGTGTTTGTGGCATTTATTTTGGCGGCTTTGACTATTGTTGTGACTTTTGTCCTGGGTCGAATTGTCTGCGGCTGGGTCTGCCCCCTGGGTTCAATCCACCAGTTCTTCTCTTTTATTTTCAAGAGGACAAAACTCTTAAAACCAAAAGACAAACAAAACAGCCCTTTGTCATGGAAATATTATCTCTTAATTTTTATTCTTATCAGCTCTATCTTTACCCTTGACCTTGTAGGAATCGTAGATCCCCTCTCCCTCCTCTATCGGTCTTTAGCGGTTGGTCTATTCCCCGCTCTCGCTCATGGCGCTTCAGCCTTTCTTGGTTTTCTCTACAGCATCCGCCTTTCCTCTCTGGGGGATAGTCTTACTCAATTCTTTGAAGGCTTGGCTCTCAATTCTACCTTTCGCCAGGGTTTTTTTATTGGATTGATCTTTATTGGAATTGTCCTTTTGAACATCTCTAGGGAAAGATTCTGGTGCCGCTATCTCTGCCCTCTTGGCGCTCTTCTTGGCCTTTTCTCAAGGTGGAATGTGCTTAAGCTCAAGATTGATTCCCAAAAATGCACCAAATGCAAGCTTTGCACGATTCACTGCCAGACTCAGGCTACTCCATTTCCTGATGAGAGCTGGAAAAGCGCAGAATGTGTTTACTGCTTCACCTGCGCTGCCATCTGTCCGACAAATGCAGTTAGCTTCCCTCTATTGCCTTCCCCTCCTAAAATGGCCGTGGATCTTTCTCGGAGAAAGCTTCTCCTAACATCCCTCCTGGCAGTGGCTGCGGTGCCCTTTTTTCGCATTTCTCCATCGACAAAGCGTGCTTCACCGAAATTGATAAGGCCTCCAGGTGCCCTCCCCGAAGAGAAATTTCTCCAAAAATGTGTCAAGTGCGGCGAGTGCATGAAAGCCTGCCCAACCAACGCTTTACAGCCAGCACTCGGTGAGGCTGGGCCAGAGGGAATCTGGACTCCTGTAGTTACTCCAAAGATTGGCTATTGCGAGTATTACTGCTCTCTATGCAGCCAAGTTTGCCCAACAGGAGCCATAAAAGAACTCAGGGTGGAAGAAAAAATAAAGGTCAAGATCGGAACTGCCTGGGTCAATAAAAACCGCTGTATTCCTTACACCTTGGGCAATCCCTGCATCGTCTGCGAGGAACACTGCCCTACATCTCCTAAAGCCATAAAGCTGGTCAAGATCGAAGTCCTGCAGCCTGACGGGACAATCAAGACTCCTTTGGCTCCAGTCATAGATACAGAGCTCTGCATCGGCTGCGGAATTTGCGAGAATAAGTGTCCTGTCGTAGATGACCCAGCTATTTATGTCACAAGCGTTGGAGAGAGCCGCTCTGAGAGAAACAGGCTCCTCCTCGAGCTGATTAAGCAAGAGCCAGACAAAAAGGATCCCGATGAGAGGAAGAAGAGGAATGAGAAAACTGACGCTAATTTTTTTTAAAGGATAAACATTATTCTTAAACCATAGGAAGACAAAGCAAATATATAAAATCAATTGAAGGGAGTTGAGTATCTCAAAAAAGAATTTAATTTAAAAATAATCCCGTGAATCGTTTTACTCTGAAAACGCCTTCTTCAGTTCCTCTTTAAGGTGAGGGATAACCTGAAAGAGATCGCCCACTATCCCGTAGTCGGCAACTTTAAAAATGGAGGCCTCTGGATCTTTGTTAACAGCCACAATATATTTTGAAGAAGACATCCCTGCCAAGTGTTGGATAGCGCCTGAAATGCCAAAGGCAAAATAAAGATTTGGAGAAACGGTTTTTCCAGTCTGGCCGACTTGATGCTGATGGTCAATCCAGCCTGCATCCACAGCAGAGCGGGATGCCCCTACTGCAGAATGGGGAATGATGGCGGAAAGTTCTCTCAATAGAGCAAAATTTTCCGACCCCTTCATTCCTCTTCCTCCGGAGACGACGACACTCGCTTCCGTGACATCTAGCTCTGTACCTTTTTCTTTTACAATCTCTACCACCTGCCCTCTGATTTGATCTTCAGAAATGGCCATTTCTTTTTTAATCACTTCTCCTTTTTTATCCATGGGGTCTAAAAGAGGAAAGACATTCGGTCTGAGGGTAGCGAATTGGGGAGAAGACTTAATGGTCAAAGTGATAAAGACTTTGCCAGCAAAAATTGGTCTTAAAAATTCAAGCTTCCCATCTCTTTGAGCAACCTTTGTGCAATCAGAAGCCAAGCCAACTTGGAGTTTGGCTGCCAGCCGAGGGGCCAAATCTTTCCCCAAAGAGCTTGCTGAAAAAAGAACAGCCTCTGGCTTGAGCTCTTTGATGATTGGAAAAAGGGCAAGAATATAACTTTGAGAAGAATACTGACTGAGAAGAGGATTCTCCAAAACATAAACCTTTGATGCGCCATAGGGGAAAACCTCTCGAGCGAGGCTCTCCAAATTTGGACCAACAAGGATAGCATCTGTTTCCATTTCGAGTTCATCCGCTTTCCTTTTCGCCTCAGAAAGGACCTCTAAGGAAGATTTTTTTACTTTACCCTCTCTAACTTCTATGAAAACTAAAATCATTTCTCCTTCCCTCCTAAATCACTTTTGCTTCTTTGCGCAAAAGCTCCACAAGGCGTCTGGCTGCTTCTTCAGGTGTTCCGTCGATAATTTTCCCAGCCTGCCTTGAAGGGGGCATCTCCATCTTAGTAATCTCCAAGTTCGAGGCCAGCTCTTCCTCTTTCAAACCTAAATCTTCCAAAGAAAGGGTGGGAATTTCCTTCTTTTTGGCCATCATGATTCCCCTCAATGTTTCATAACGAGGCTCATTTAGCCCTTTCTGAGCGCTGATTACTGCAGGCAGAGAAAAAACCACTTTCTCTAGTGCTCCCTCAATTTCTCGATTGGCGACACCCCTATTTCCTTCAATTTCCAGCTTGGTTACCACATTAACTTGAGGCATACCCAAGAGTTCAGCCACCATAGAAGGCACCTGAGAGTTATCGGTTCCTACAGATTGCTTCCCAAATAAAAGCAAACCAGGATTTGGAAATTTCCTCTCCATAGTCCGGGCAATGATTCTTGCAGTTCTCAGCCCATCATAAGTTTCGTGGGCTAGATCTTTGACAAGGACTGCCTCATCGGCTCCCATGGCCAGGCATTTTTTCAGAATAACTAAGCACTCCATAGATCCGACCGAAATGACAGTGACCTGTCCTCCTTTGGCTTCTTTCAAACGAAGGGCCTCTTCTACCGCATATTCGTCATAGGGACTAAGGATAAAATTTAAGCCCTCTTCAACAATAGCCTTTGTCTCCGCATTTATTCTTATCTTTGATTCTGTATCAGGGACCCTTTTAACAAAGGCAAAGATATTCATTGGGCCTCCTCGTATTAAAAAAAGGTAAAAAACTAAGAATATTTTTTATTCTTCGAATCTTCGAAGGATAAGGGAAGCGTTTGTCCCTCCAAATCCAAAAGAATTACTCAAGGCATAGACAATACGAGCAGGACGGGCACGATTTGGAACATAATCCAAGTCGCATTCTGGGTCAGGATGCTCATAGTTAATTGTCGGAGGCATAATCTGGTATTTGATAGCTAAGGCTGTTATAGCAGCCTCGATTGCTCCTGCTGCACCCAAGAGATGCCCCATCATGGATTTTGTTGAATTCACGCCTATTTTGTAGGCATGATCTCCAAAAACACGTTTGATGGCCAGAGTTTCAACCTTATCATTAAAAGGAGTGGATGTCCCGTGAGCATTGATGTAGGTGATCTCTTTGGGATCAAGGCCAGCGTCATCCAGAGCTCTCTGCATCGCTCGCAAAGCACCCTCCCCATCCATCGGAGGAGCTGTGACATGATAGGCATCGCCGCTCATTCCATATCCAACAATCTCTGCGTATATTTTTGCTCCTCGCTTTAAAGCGACTCCTAATTCTTCAAGAACCAAAATTCCACCTCCCTCGCCCATGACAAATCCATCGCGTTCCGCATCAAAAGGACGTGATGCCTTCTGGGGTTCATCGTTTCTTGTGGAAAGAGCACGCATCGCACAAAACCCAGCAACCCCAAGCGGAGAAATAGGGGCTTCTGAACCTCCGGCGAGCATGATGTCCGCCTCCTCTCTAGCAATGATACGGAAAGAATCGCCAATAGCATGCGTGCTAGTAGCACAGGCCGTCGCTGTTGCGGAATTAGGCCCTTTGGCTCGATATTTGATAGAAACTTGGCCAGCAGCCGCATTAATGATGGTTGAGATCAAAAAAAAGGGAGAGACTCGTTCTGGGCCTTTGCTCAATAGGACTTTGTGCGTTTCTTCGATAGAGGCAATACCTCCTATCCCTGAACCAATATAAACTCCACATCTGTCTCCCTCTAATGCGGCGGGCTTCACAGCTGAATCTTCAACTGCCAGCTCGGCTGAGGCTAAAGCAAATTGGATGAAGAGGTCCATCTTCCTAATTTCTTTCTTTTCAATAAAATCCAGAGGGTTAAAATTCTTGACTTCGCCGGCAATCCTGGTTGAATATTGAGTGGCATCAAACCTGGAAATAGGGCCAATTCCGCTCTGACCTTCAAGCAGAGCTTCCCAATTATTCTGGGTTCCAATAGCCAGAGGAGAAATAAGCCCGATCCCCGTGATAACAACCCTCCTCCCAGAAAATGATTTTTTGGAAGAAAGGAAGACATCCATCAGAAGCTTTTCGTTCTTGCTGACTAAGAAATGCGCGAAAGAATATAATCCATGGCTTTGCCAACAGTCGTCAATTTCTCAGCCTCTTCATCAGGGATATCCAAACCAAATTCATCTTCCAACGCCATAACCAATTCCACTGTATCCAGAGAGTCTGCGCCCAAATCTTCGATGAAAGACGCTTCTTCAGTCACTTGATCCTCGCTGATGCTGAGCTTATCAGTCACGATACCTCTTACTTTCTTTAGCAATTCCTCCCTTTCCATGTTTACCTCCTCTTTAATTCTTTAATTTGAAATTTGATTGTGGATATAAAATCACCCTCATGCCGCTACATGTACATCCCACCATTCACATGGATAACTTGACCTGTGATGTAAGCGGCCTCATCCGAGAGAAGAAACTTTACAGCATGTGCCACCTCTTGAGGTTTTCCAAATCTCTTCGCAGGAATCAGATCGATGAAAATTTTCTTCACAGGCTCTTGAAGATCTCGAGTCATAGAAGTGGCAATGTAGCCAGGGGCCACACAATTGACCGTTATCCCACGCGATGCAACTTCCCTGGCTAATGATTTTGTAAACCCGATAACCCCCGCTTTTGAAGCGGCATAGTTGGTTTGGCCTGCATTTCCCATCATCCCCACAACAGAAGAGATGTTGACAATTCTCCCATATCGATTTTGAATCATGCTTCTTATCACTGCCTTAGAAAAGTTAAAAATTCCTTTTAAGTTGACAGCCAAAACAGCATCCCAGTCTTCCTCTTTCATCCGCATTAGCAAATTATCCCTGGTAATTCCGGCATTATTCACCAAATGATCAATTTTTTTGTGATTGCGAAGAATAGCCTCGACGACGGCCAAAACCTGTTCTGCTCGTGAAACGTCTGCCCGATAGGGAAATGCCTTCCCTTTATTATCCCGTATTTTTTTTGCAACTTCTTCCAGTTTTTCTTCCTGGATATCGATAAGTATGACTTCTGCTCCCTCTTGAGAAAGCTCAATGGCTATGGCTTCTCCGATTCCTTGAGAAGCTCCAGTAATAATGGAAACTTTTTCAGAAAAAGCCATCTCAGGCCTTAGCTCCACTAACTGCCTGCGTTACTTTGGCGACTTCCCTCTGAATTTTCTCCTGAACTCTTGAATTCACAAAATCTTTGGCCCTCCTCACGGCATTTTTCACAGCATGAGGGTTAGAGCGGCCGTGGCCGATTATACAGACTCCATTTAATCCCAGGAGATGGGCTCCTCCATACTCTGAATAATCAACTTTTTTGTAAAGTCTTCGCAGATTCCTTTTCATCAGAAAGTATCCAATTCGAGATAAAAGGTTCTTCATGATCTCATGGCGGGCCATAGAGAAAAACGCCTCCACTACTCCTTCACTAGCCTTTAAAGCAACATTTCCTGTAAAGCCATCACTGACTATGACATCTGCTTTCCCAGAATAAAGATCTTTGCCCTCGACATTGCCAATAAAATTCAATGGAAGTCGTCGGAGCCTTTCAAAGACCTCCCTGGTTAAATCGTTTCCTTTGGTCCTTTCTTCTCCTATGCTCATCAAACCTATCCGCGGCTTTTTTAAACCCAAGACGCTCTCCATAAAAACTCGACCCATCAGAGCAAACTGCTCTAAATGATGGGGACGACAATTGGCATTCGCTCCCACATCTATAAGTAAAGTAAGCCCTTTTAAGTTGGGCACAAGCAGGGCCAAAGCAGGCTTGTCCACTCCTTTTAAGGCACCCAATACTTTTTTGGAGATATAGACAACAGCTGCTGTATTTCCAATGCTGACAAAAGCATCGGCACTCGCTTCCTTAACCAGCTGCGTGCCGATACGAATAGAGGACTTCTGTTTCTTTCTAAAAGAAAAAATCCCTTCCCCCATGCCAATGGCTTCAGGAGCATTAATGATTGTGATTTTTGCTCTGGATGAGTGAAGCCTGTCAAACTCTTTTTTTATAAGCTCCTCGACTCCTACCAGAAGGACTTCTATATTATAGTCCTCCGACGCGCTGATAGCGCCTTCCACAGTCACCTTGGGACCAAAGTCTCCTCCCATCGCATCAACAGCTATCCTCATCCACTACCCCTAGTTATTCTTCTGCTTCCCCTATAACCTGTCTCCCTCGGTAGAAACCGCATTCAGGACAGGCCCGGTGAGGCAATTTTGGAGTTCCACAGTTGGAACAAATGGAAAAAGAAGGAATGACGAGAGCATCATGTGCCCTTCTTTTTCCTTTTCTTGAATGTGAGTGTCTTCTTTTTGGGTTAGGCATTTATCTTTTATCTCTTGAATATCTTAAGTTTCTCGAGGCGAAAATCAAATTCTTTCCCCTCACGGGCGCATTTGCCATAGTGTCTCATCTTGCCACAAACCGCACAGATTCCCTCACATTTTTCAGAACAGAGAGGTTTTACAGGAAAGGTCAAATTCAACTGTTCCAGAATGACCTCTCTAATATCTATCTGGCGGCTGTAATATAACAATCTGTTGATATCATCATCTGCCAGCTCTTCCTTTATCACATCCAGTTCTTCAGGGAAATAAACGAGATCAAATTTGGAATCAATAGGAAATTCAAAAGGCATCAAGCAGCGGCTGCAAATGAAGCTCAGGCAAGTAGTTATTCTCCCTTTTATCCAAATCTCTTCTCCTATCTTTTGAATTTTCAGCTCTGCATGTGTCGGCTGGAGAAAAACAGCATTTTCCTCCACAAGGTCCATACTCAAATAGTCAAAATCCCTTGAGATCTCGAGACCCTCCTTAGGCACTTTATCAACATCTATAAACATACTCTCTTCCTAAAGAATTCAACCTATTATACCATCTTACCCTCCTTTGTCAATCATCGCCTAGGAGGAGACTGGCTTGATATCCTAGCTCGAAAGAGTATAATAGATAAAAAAACAAAACATCGCGAATGAAAACCTGCACATCTCAGGAAAATTGCCGAAACAAATTTAATTGATGATGATGAGTGAAAAAAGGCTTTTTTTAATTGATGGCAATTCTCTCCTCTACCGTTCCTATTATGCGATTCAGCGTCTCTCCACGTCTCGGGGTTTCCCAACCAACGCCATTTATGGCTTTTTGAATACTCTCAGAAAATTGTTGGAACAGGAGAAGCCTCAATACTTGGGAATTGCTTTTGATACAAAAGGCCCCACCGTGCGTCATAAAGTCTTCAAAGATTATAAGGCTCACCGCAAACCCATGCCAGAGGACCTCTCTCGCCAGGTTCCCATGCTGAAAAAAATTGTCGAGGCTTTAAACATCCCCTTTTTTGAACTCGAAAACTATGAAGCAGATGATGTCTTAGGAAGTCTGGCTCACCAGGCCTCTGCCCAGAAAATCCGCTCGGTCATTGTCACGACGGATAAAGATCTTCTTCAATTAGTGAATGAAAAAACCATTGTTTACAATCCCGCCAAAGAGATCTACTTGGATGAACAAAGAGTGAAGGAATATTTTGGTGTCTCCCCTTCCCAAGTCGTCGATGTTCTTGCCCTGTGGGGCGATCCCTCGGATAACATTCCTGGAGTCCCTGGCATAGGAGAAAAAACATCCAAAACACTCATCCATCAATTTCAATCGCTTGAGAATCTCCTCAAAAATCTGGATCAAATAAAAAATCCACGCTTGAGAGAAAAAATAGAACAAAATTTGAAACAACTGGAAACGAGCCGCCAGCTGGCAACCATTGAAAAGGGACTGGATGTTGAATTTAACCTAAAGGATCTCACCGTATCCGAGCCAAACTACGAAGAAGTCACGAAGCTTTTCCAAGAATTGGAATTTACATCACTCTTATCCGATTATTTAAAGAAGCCAAAAAGTACGAGCAAAACTTACAAAATTATTTTCAAAGAAAAAGAGCTTCTAGAACTTATCGCCAAGATCAAGCAAGCAAAATTCGTAGCCCTTGATACGGAAACAGACAGCCCTTTTCCCACTAGGGCTCACTTGGTCGGCATTTCTTTTTCCACAGAGCCAGGCCATGCTTACTACCTTCCTTTCGGTCATGACTATATAGGAGCTCCTCGTCAGATTCCCAAAGACATTGCTTTTCGCCTTCTCAGAGAAGTTCTTTCTGACGCAAAAATAAAAAAGATCGGACAGAATATTAAGTACGATTATATTGTTCTCAAAAGAGAAGGAATCACCCTGAGGGGAATAGAGTTCGACACAATGGTTCTTTCTTATCTTCTTGAGCCGAATTGGGGAAAACACAATCTAGGGAAGTTGGCCTTAACTTATCTCCAGGTCAAAACCATTCCTTACGAGACCGTTGTCGGAAAAGGTAAAGACGAAGTCACCATGAACTCCGTGGATATACAAAAGGTTGCTCCTTATGCGTGCCAGGATGCAGACATAGCTTTTGAACTAAGTTCAGTCCTCTGGTCGAAAGTGAAAGAAAAAAATTTGAACAAGCTCTACTCTGAAATCGAGCGCCCTCTGATTGAGCTTCTGGCTGATATGGAAATGTGGGGAGTCAGAATTGACACAGAGGCCTTGAGGAATTTGTCCTCAGAGCTTGAGGCAGAGCTCCGCCGCTTAAAGAAAAAAATCTATGATCTGAGCGGTGGAGAATTCAACATCAACTCTCCAAAGCAGCTTGCCCACATTCTCTTTAATAAAATGAATCTTCCCCCTTCCCGAAAAACGAGGATAACCAGGAATTATTCAACTTCCCTTGATATCCTCCAAGACTTGGCATCCCTTCATCCTCTCGCCAAATATGCGTTGGAATACAGACAGCTATCGAAGCTCAAATCCACTTATGCTGACGCCCTACCTCTTCTTATTAACCCTGAAACAGGAAGAATTCATACTTCCTATAACCAAACTGTTACAGCAACTGGGAGACTTTCCAGCAGCGACCCAAATCTCCAGAACATTCCTGTAAGAGGAGATTTGGGGAAGAGGTTTCGCCAAGCTTTCATTCCTTCAGAAGGCCATCTTTTCCTCTCCGCTGACTATTCCCAGATAGAGCTCAGAATCTTAGCTCATCTCTCAGAAGATCAGGCGCTTATCGAGACTTTTCTCCATGACCGGGATATTCATGAGGAGACAGCCATGAAGGTTTTCGGAGAAAGCTCATCCCTGTTTAAAGAAGAACAACGAAGAAGAGCCAAGGTTATCAATTTCAGCATCATTTATGGAACATCAGCCTTTTCCCTGGCTAAAGAGCTTGAGACTTCAACTTCAGAGGCCAAGAAGTTTATCGACCGCTACTATGAAAAATATCCGAAAGTCCAGGAATTCCTGGAAAAGAAAGTCAATGAGGCCAAAGAGAAAGGCTACTCGGAGACCATTTTCGCAAGACAAAGACAAGTTCCTGAGCTCAAACATAGCGACAAATCTGCCCAGCAAGCAGGCCGCCGCATCGCCCTCAACACACCTATCCAGGGCTCTGCTGCGGATTTGATGAAAAAGGCCATGATCGACATCTGGAAAGAACTTAAAAGGCGCGCTCTCAAATCCAAGATGATTCTTCAAGTCCATGATGAGCTCGTTTTTGAGGTCCCGGACAAAGAGACAGATGTTCTGGAAGCCTTGGTCAAGGAAAAGATGGAAAACGTCTTTCCTCTCAAAGTGCCTTTGAAAGTCCATGTCGGCTGGGGAATCAACTGGGCCGAGGCAAAATAGAAACGCTCAGGCCTTGCCATTGTTAAGAGAAATAATGCTTCTGATGATGTTCAGACATCCCTATGATAAGGGCTCATCTCCGTTTCCGTGATGAATAGCAAGAGACGAAGCTCAGGTTGGATGCCTCGAAGGCACGCTGCTTTCTCCCCAGCGAGGAGAAGTTGCTCGATTCGCGGCTCCGCTCCCCTTCTCCCTGCGGTCAAGGAACCCTGCCCGCTTCGCCTCTCATACGGCCTTCTTCGTTCATCCAACCCTCGCCAGAATCGCGGGCCCTCGCGCTTTTGCTCTCATCACGGAAAAAGAGATGCAATCATAATGTCTTAATTTTTTGACAGTAAATTTATCCTGTGTTATAAGCTCTTTCGTGAGGAATTGGGAGAAGTCATTAAAGAATGAGAAAGAGCCCAGTCTAAAAATGTTTCTGTTTTTCTCTGAACTCTTAGGCCGATCCGTACTCGATTCGAGTGGCGAGCATGTGGGAAAATTGGTGGACTTGAAAGCAAAATTGGGAGATCCTTACCCAAAAGTCGTCACCTTAATCGTCAAACTGCGGCGAGAAAAAAAGCCGCAAGCCCTGAATTGGTCTGAAGTAAAAAGTTTAAACGGAAATATCATCAGCTTGAAACCCGAAGCAGAAAAAAAATTTAAGCCTTTTGAAGTGAATGAAGAGGAGATCATCCTCAGGGAAGAGCTTCTGGACAAACAGGTGGTCGATACCTACGGGGCTAAAATCGAGCGGATTAACGATATCCATCTTCTTATTGTGGATGAAGAGCTTCACGTTGTCCATGTGGATTTCGGGGTGAGAGGAATCCTGCGGCGACTCGGATGGATCAGGGCGATAGATTTCTTCACAAACTGGCTTTTTGCCTATCAATTTGAAGAAAAGATGATCTCCTGGAAATATGTTCAGCCTTTAGCCAGCGATCCTCAAAAAAAGAATTTAAAACTCAATGTGACTCTACGGAAGCTACACGAGCTTCACCCCTCCGACCTTGCTGATATCATCGAGGAGTTGGACCAGCGGAACAGATCAAACGTTTTTAAATCCTTAGATTTGCAAACTGCGGCCCAGACTTTTGAAGAAGTTGATCCTAAACTTCAGCTCTCGTTGATTGAATCTTCGTCTTTAGAGCATGCTTCGGACATCTTGGAGGAGATGGCTCCGGATGAGGCCACAGACTTTTTGGCTGACCTGCCAGAGGAGAAAAAACAGAAGCTGATCCAGACTATGGAGAAGCCTCACAGAGAGAAGCTTGAGGAATTGTTGAAGTTTAAAGAAGGAACAGCAGGCAGCATCATGACCAAAGATTTTATCTCTATTCAAGAAGATAAAACGATCGGGAATGCCATTGAAGAATTTAAAAAAACTACTCATCCTTTAGAGACCATCGCCTACCTGTATATCACAGATAGAGAAAACCACCTCGTCGGAATTTTGACTTTAAGACATCTGCTTTTATGCGAAAAGGATGTGCCCTTATCCAAGCTGATGAAGACTCATTTGATTAAAGTCAATCCTGGGGACGATGTGAAAGAAGTCGCTGAGATTTTTAAAAAATATAAATTTATGGCTCTTCCAGTAGTTGATGAAGATGGTATTCTCAGGGGGATCATCACCCTCCGGGATGTTGTAGAATCAGAATACTTATAAAAGGTTAAGAATTCATCATCAAAACGAAATGAAAGAAGAGATTCTTGATCATGAAAATGGGTGCTCATAGATTTCGCTGGAAGACATTTCTCATCTTCCTGGCAGTAGCTGGCCCTGGAATCATCACCTCCAACGTGGATAATGATGCAGGCGGGATCGCCACTTATTCTATCGCTGGAGCGCACTTTGGTTACAACCTGCTTTGGTCTTTAATCCCCATTATGGTCGCTCTTATCATCATCCAGGAGATGAGTGCCAGAATGGGGGTGGTTACTGGGAAAGGGCTTTCTGATCTCATCCGTGAAAGATTTGGCGTACGGATCACTGTTTATCTCCTTTTAGCGCTCGTCCTGACCAACTTTGGAAATGTGATTGCAGAATTTGCTGGGGTCGCATCAAGTCTAGAAATCTTTGCTATTCCTAAATGGATTTCTGTCCCGATCAGCGCCTTACTTGTCTGGCTCTTAGTCGTGAAGGGAACTTACCGGTCGGTTGAAAAAGTTTTTCTTTTTGCCTGTTTATTCTATATCGCCTACATCATCTCTGGCTTCTTGGCCAAGCCAGATTGGGCTTCTGTTGGAAAGAGTTTAATCAATCCAACGTTCAAGCTCTCCACAGCAAGTTTAGCGATGATTATCGGGTTGGTGGGGACGACAATTGCGCCCTGGATGCAATTTTATCTTCAAGCCGCAGTTGTGGAAAAAAACATAAAAGTCAGAGACTACAAATATTCTCGATCAGATGTTATAGCGGGAAGTTTCATGGTGACTGTGGTGGCAGGATTCATTATCCTGACATGCGCTGCCACTCTTTTTAAAGCCGGCGTAAAAGTGGAGACGGCTCGAGATGCCGCATTGGCCTTAGCCCCATTAGCCGGAAAATACTGCTCTATCCTTTTTGCCTTTGGGCTCTTAAACGCCTCTCTATTTGCAGCTTCAATTTTGCCCTTATCAACAGCTTTTGTCGTCTGTGAGGGGATGGGATGGGAGGATGGTGTCAACAAGAAATTCTCTGAAGCTCCTCAGTTCTATGGACTCTATTCTCTTTTGATTTTTTTAGGCGCCGGCATCGTTATTCTTCCTGGAATTCCTCTTTTCCCAGTAATCTATATTTCTCAGGTGATCAATGGAATCGTCCTGCCCGCAATTCTGATCTTCATGCTTATTTTGATAAACAACAAGAAGCTAATGGGAGAGTACGTAAATAAAGGGGCTTACAATATTATCTCCTGGTTGACAGTGATTATCTTGGTCATTTTGAGCTCAGCCTTATTCCTCTCCTTGCTCGGTGTATAGCTCTTCGAGTCAGAAGTTTTTCTGATAGACGCGAAAGCGTTTATAAATTTTTCCTCCCATCCTTTCCATTTCAGCTCTAACTCTAACGTTTGTTTCCATCTCATGGTGAGTATCCATCAATTTAAAGCCGCCTTCCTGGGCAGAAGTGATCATTCTCACCCCCATCAGAACATCAAGGCCAAGACCTCGGTACTTATCTTTTATTGCACCGAGCAGGAGGTCCAGCTGTTTCGTCTTCTTGGCCGCACGAAGTATTTTTAAAAACCCTAAAGGAAAAAGACGGCCTCTTGCCTTCTGAATGCCTTCGGTCATATCGGGGATCCCGACGATAAAAGCAACAACTTCTCCTTCTTTCTTGACCACTTTAACAAATCTCGGGTCGATAACAGGCAGATAACGCTTAGCCAGATCATCCATCTCTTTTTCATCTAGGGGAGCATAGCCATAGATATTGCTTCCTGTGTAGCACTCATTCATAAGAGCGAGAACAGGTCTGATCCAGGGCTTGAGTTCTTTTCTCTTTCGAAATTCGAAAACCTCAAAGTTTCCTCTTTTTTTGGCTCTCTCATAAATTTTCTTGTAGAACTCTGGAATCTCCTCCGGAACATCCAGTTTGTAAACAAAATAATCGACATCTTTTGAATAGCCTTCTTTCTCAACCGCGCCTGGCATCCATTCAAAGTTGTAATAGGTGGCGATCGTGGCTCTGTGCTCAAATCCTTCAATCAAAAACCCTTCTGGATCCTGATCAGAAAGTCCATAAGGCCCTATAATCCTGGTCATTCCCTTCTTGCGCGCCCAGTCTTCGACCGCACTTAACAGAGCATGGACAACTTCTTGATCTTCCCAAGTTTCCAAATACCCAAATCGAGCTGTTTTTTCCTTTCTCTGCTCGTTGTAGCGCGGGTTGATGATGCCCATCACCCTGCCCACGGCTTCCTTTCCCCTGAAGGCGAGCAAAAGAATCGTATCACAATAGACAAAGGCCTTGTTTTTTTCCTGGTTAAAATATTTCCATTCATCAAAATAGATTGGGGGAACCCAGTTTGGGTGGTGAGCATGGATTTTCTCAGGAAGAAAGATAAATCTCTTTAAATCTTTATGATTCTTAACTTCCCTAATCTCAATATCCATCTTCTCTCCCAGGTTCATACCAACTCTTTCTAAAATTTATCCTATAACATCAAAAAAAACAACCTAAAGTTTTCCTAGGAGGGGATAACAATCCTTGCTTTGGTTGACAACTTTGCGGAAATATTTATAATCTTTTAATCTTTAGACTGAAGACAATTTTTTCTCCGCCTCTAAAGCTAATGAAACTTAAGACATTTCCCCGCGGAATCCATCCGCCGCAGTTTAAGGAACTTACAGCGGAGAAAGCTATCCAAGTCATGCCACCTCCCGAAAAAGTCTTTATTCCCCTGCTTCAGCATTTCGGGAGCCCTGCCGAGCCATTGGTGAAAAAGGGAGAGGAGGTCTCGCTTGGGCAAATGATCGGCGAATCGAAAGCCCTTTTTTCTGCACCTGTCCATTCGAGTGTCTCAGGAAAAGTTATCGCAGTAGACAATTATGAACATCCAGGAGGAAATCTCCTTCCGACAATAACAATAGCCAATGATGGCCGGGACTGTCTTTGCCTAGAAGCCGAAGGCTCAAAAGCCCCTTTCTCGTTAAGCCCTGATGAAATACGCCAAAGAGTCAGGAGTGCAGGGGTTGTTGGTCTTGGAGGAGCTGCTTTCCCGACCGCTGTGAAACTTTCCCCTCCCAAGGATAAACCTATCGATACCCTTATCATCAATGGCTGTGAGTGCGAACCGATGTTGACTTCTGACTACAGGCTGATGCTTGAGCATCCAGAAGGCATTCTCAAAGGAGCAGAGCTTGCCCGTCTGGCCACTGGCGCCGAGCGGACTATTATCGGAATCGAAGACAATAAAACAAAAGCCACTGATTCCCTTAAAAAGCACATTTACGATTTCCCCGCAGAAATTACTCTTCTTAGAACAAAATATCCTCAAGGAGCTGAAAGAAATTTGATTTTTGCTCTCCTTCACAGGGAAGTGCCAAGAGGCGGGCTTCCTTTTGATGTAGGAGTTGTAGTCCATAATGTCGGAACAGCCAAGGCTATATGGGAAGCTGTAAGCCAAGGAAAACCTCTTTATGAAAAAGCAATCACTGTTTCTGGCAATGGAATTGTGGAGCCAAAAAATATTCTTGTCCGCATCGGAACTCCTTTTCAAAGTGTTATAGATTTCTGTGGGGGCCTCAAAGAAAAAGTCAACATGTTGGTTATGGGTGGGCCGATGATGGGCCTCAGCCAATGGACATTAGACGCACCTGTGATCAAAGGGACATCTGGAGTCCTGGCTTGGACTTCTGCACTTATTCCAAGAGAATATAACTGTATTTACTGCGCTCGATGTGTCGATCACTGTCCGATGGGCCTTGTGCCTACCCAGTTGGCAAAATTTGTCAGATACGAAAGATTGACAGAAGCTGAAAATTGGGGAATCCTAGATTGTGTGGAGTGCGGCTCTTGCCAGTACATTTGCCCAGCGAAAATTCCACTCGTCCACTGGCTGCGTCTTGGAAAAAATAAGATCGCAAGCTTGAAACGAAAAAAGAGTGCATGATGACAAACAATTCTTTCATCATTCAATCATCCCCTCATCTAAGGGACAAGGAATCAGTCCCTAAAATTATGTACACAGTTATAGCCAGCCTCGTTCCAGCCTGCCTTGCTTCTTTTTACTTTTTCCGTTTCAAGGCCTTAGTACTGCTTTTATCCTGTGTCGCTGCCTGCCTCATCACAGAGGCTCTCTTTCTCTGGCTGAGAAAAAAGCCTCTTGATTCTACCTGGGACGGCTCCGCCATCATCACAGGATTGCTCTTGGCGATGACCCTTCCTCCTTCTCTGCCAGTGGGAATGGCTGCGATCGGCGCTGTAGTTGCCATTGGCGTTGGAAAACAGGTTTTCGGCGGGCTGGGATATAACATCTTTAATCCTGCCCTTGTGGGCCGTGCTTTCCTTTCCACAGCATTTCCTGCAGCCATGACAACCTGGATTCCTCCTGTGATGGCTAAAGTCAACATCGCAACTTTTGCCACTCCCCTGGGAAATCTGAAGTTCCAGAATGCCATTGCTCAGGGAACATTGGCTCCTCTAAAGGATCTTTTTTGGGGCAATGTTGGAGGCTGCCTCGGAGAGACTTCTGCCTTTGCCCTTATCTTAGGCGGAATCTTTCTTCTTTATCGCCGCATCATTGACTGGCGTATACCTCTGGGAATCTTCCTTTCTCTGACAATTTTTAGCGGATTTTTTTGGCTTTCCAATCCTGAAAAATATGCTTCACCTCTTTTTCATATCTTGGCTGGAGGATTGCTCCTCGGCGCCATTTTTATGGCTACAGACATGGTGACCTCTCCTATCACGCCTTTCGCTACTTGGATTTATGCTTTCGGTATTGGTCTCATTGTTGGCTTGATCCGTCTCTTCGGCGGCTTTCCAGAGGGAGTCATGTATTCTATCCTCCTAATGAATGCTTTTGTTCCTGTTCTCAGCCACTACATCCGTCCTCGTATTTTGGGGGAAAGGAGAAAAAAATGAGCCTTTCCTTCCGGATGATTATCGTTTTGACTTCCATAGGGCTTCTCTCCGGAGGATTGCTGGTAAGCGTTGGCTTTTTGACAAAGGAGCGGATTGCCTTGAACAAACAGCGAGAGATAGAAGCCGCTATTACTGCGGTTGTTCCTGGCACCAGCAGCAGCCAAAAATTGTATGAAGAAAAAGATTTCACCATCTACGCAGGGAAGGACGAAGGCGGAAATCTTCTCGGTTTTGCGCTTAACACTTCGGCTGCAGGCTTTCAAGACAAAATCATTTTACTCGTCGGCATTAACGCCGACCTGACAAAAATCAATAGCCTCTATGTTCTTGACCAGAAGGAAACTCCTGGCCTTGGGGCAAAAATCACAGATAGAGAATCTTTCCTTGTTTTTTGGGAGAACAAAGACTGTAGCGGCCCTCTCAAGCTACGTAAGCCTCCAGTAGCCTCTCCCGAGCAACTTTCTCCTTCAGAAGTAAACACCATCTCTGGAGCAACGGTCTCTTCAGAAGCTGTGCTCAGCGCTGTCAATGGCTCTCTAGAAAAAATAAAAAAGCTAAAAACAGATGGTAAGCTTATTGTCGAGGGAAAAAATGGCGACTAAAACTGTGGCGCAAGATTTCATAAAGGGCTTATGGCAAGAAAATCCCGTCTCTCGCCAGCTTCTAGGGATGTGTTCAACCCTGGCCATAACCAACGCTGTGATCAACGGGATTGCCATGGGGTTGGCCGTCAGTTTTGTCCTCATTTTTAGCTCCCTCCTCATTTCCTTATTCAGGAAGCTAATTCCAAGCCAGGTCCGTATAGCCAGCTATATTGTCATCATTGCCTCGTTTGTGACCATGGCAGATCGTTTCCTTGCTGCCCTCTTCCCTCCAATTTCAAAAAGCTTAGGACCCTATGTTCCCTTGATTGTTGTCAACTGTATCATCTTGGGACGAGCAGAGGCTTTTGCCTCCAAAAACACGATAGGCCGTTCTGTAATAGATGCTCTCGGTATGAGTGTAGGCTATATCTTAGCTTTACTCGTTCTGAGCGCTATCCGTGAAATCCTTGGAAGTGGGACAATTCTCGGCATCAAGGTTATGGGGACCTGGTTTGAGCCTTGGATAATCATGATCCTCCCTCCGGGAGCTTTTATTACCTTGGGCATCCTTATCGCCCTCGCAAATCAGATTGAGCGCAAAGGAAAGCTTAGGAGATAGAATTGGACCTTGTGACTATTTTCATCTCGGCCATTCTGATCAACAATTTTGTCTATCATTATTTCCTTGGAATTTGCCCTTTTCTTGGTGTTTCAAAAAAAATCGATGCTGCTTTCTCCATGGGGACTGCAGTGACTTTTGTAACGGCTATGACAGCTGTTCTTTCTTGGCCGATTAACCATTGGATTCTGATTCCCTATAACCTTGATTATCTCCAGATTGTTTCCTTTATTCTCGTTATCGCTTCATTTGTTCAATTGGTGGAGATGTTTATCCGAAAAACAAGTCCTCCTCTTTATCAAGCTATGGGCATTTACCTTCCCCTTATATGCGTCAATTGCTGCATCATGGGATTGGCTCTTCTTGCCGCCCTGAAAAATTATGATTTCGCAGAGACTGTTGTTTTCGGCGTGGCTTCAGGATTAGGGTTTACTCTTGCCATCGTCCTCATGGCTGCCATTCGAGAGCAGCTTGATCTAGCTGATGTTCCAGAGCCTTTGAAAGGGGCTGGGATTTCTTTAATCGTAACCGGAATTATAGCTCTTTCCTTTCTTGGCTTTTCAGGGATGATAAAATAATGAATATCTTGGTTCCTGTCCTCACCATGGGGATCCTTGGTCTCCTTTTCTCTGTGGGCCTCGTCTTTGCTTACAAAAAGTTTCAAGTCTCTATAGACCCAAAGATTGAAAAAATCGCAGAAATCTTGCCTCAAGCAAATTGCGGGGCTTGCGGCTTCTCTGGATGTCAAGCGTTTGCTGAAGCCGTAATCAAAAGCAAGGCTCTGCCCAATGGATGCCGAATCGGCAGAGAGGATGTCTCTCTCCAAATTGCTGCAATTTTGGGAGCTACGGCGGTAGAAGTTATCAAGAAAATAGCCTGCGTTCACTGCCGCGGTACCTTCGAAGCGGCAAAATCCAGAGGAACATACCTTGGAATTTCCACCTGTTATGCCTCTCATCTTGTCGGTGGAAACAAACAGTGTGGATATGCGTGCTTGGGTTTTGGTGATTGCGCCCGAGCATGTCCCTTTGCCGCCATTCAAATGACCGAAGAGGGGATCCCTGTCATCGCTGAGGATAAATGCACCGCCTGCGGCATATGCGTGGATGTCTGTCCCAGGAACATTCTTGAGCTTCATCATCTCTCACAGCAGGTGATCGTCTTCTGCCGCTCCCAAGATAGGGGTGCAGTAGCAAGAAAATTCTGTAAAAACGCATGCATTGTCTGTGGAATTTGTTCTCGCGCCTGTCCAGAGGCTATAATTATAGAGAACAATTTGGCTAAAATAATAGATTATAAAAAAATTGACCCGGATAAAATCCCAGAGATTGAAAAATGCCCTACCGGAGCTATTGGTCGCTTAATTAAGTAAAATGAAAGATACTGCTTTTGTCATCAGTGCCCAAAAAGATTTGGCTCAAGTGAGAGTTACCTCTGAATTGATTTGCCACCAATGTTCCGCGCAGGTCTTTTGCCAGAAGCAAAAGGGAGAAAATGGATGCCTCACAGTTTTGAACCCCTTGAATGCTGAACCTGGAGATGAGGTCAGAATTGAAGTTCCTGAAGGAAATTATCATAGGGATGTTATTCTGCTTTTTGGTGTCCTCCTCGCAGCCTCTCTCTTTGGGCTCGGACTTGGCTCACTCTGCGCTTCTCTTTTTCGATTTCCTACTTCTGAAGGAGGCTTTCTCGGCCTTCTTCTCGGACTCATTCTTGCTGCCTTTGGCCTTTTTCACTATTTTCGAAGTCAAAAAAGAAAAGATCTTTATCCTGTGATTACGGATATAATGAAAAAAGGAGATTCCCATGGATAGGCGTGGCTTCTTTAAAATAATCATCTCTAGCTCTCCTCTTGTCCCTTTGCTTTTCGCCTCAAAATCTCTAACCGCGAGTGCTGAGCTTTATCTTATCGCAGACGCTCCTCATAATTTCATTGCTTTAATCCTCGAAGAGCTGAAAAAATTCGGCATAATCTCAGGTCGTAACTTTGCTCTGCGCAATTTTCATCCCCATAAGGACGAGCTAATTCGTGCTCTATCCCAAAAAGGCTGGAGACTTCTTCCTAAATTATCCTCGGCTGATATTTCTCTCTCCTGTAGTCATCTTCATCATGCTGCTCTTCCTTCTTTTACTTTGATTAAGGAAGGGAGGATCTGGGATATAAGATCGCAAAAACTTCTTTCCCTCTGGAAAGAAATGAATAAAAACGAAAAGCCTTCCTCCTGCCTGACAATTGCTTCTTTTAAAAAGGAGCAGCCAGCTTTTATTCCAGGATCTTCAGCTTCGATTTATGTTAATGGAAGAAAAAGAGAGGATTTGTCTCTCAAGCATAATTTTTCCCACTCATTCACTACCCACAGCGGATGCGTTACAGTCGCGATAGAAAATGGGAAAGCATGGATCCGAGATTCTTCCTGCCGCAATAAAATCTGCCTTTTTTCTTCTCCTGTTTTCTTGGTCGGAGAGCGCATTATCTGTGCCCCTAACCAATTTCTTTTAGAAATTAAAGGTCGCAGTTTTGTGGATACGGTCATCGGTTAAGCGTATTCTTTTTTTTCCTTTTCTCATCTTTTTCCTTATTTCCTGCCATGTCAAAGAAAAATGGCACACGTCAACCTTTCTCTTTTTTGACACAATCTGCGAGATACGCGTCTTCTGTGTGCCGTCTCTGTTTGAATCTGCCCAGAAGGAAGTGAGCCGAATTTTTACTCTAATCGAAAGACATTTTTCTCCTGGTTCAAAAGATCTCTCTTCTCCCCTTGTTTTAGACCTTTTCCATAAAGCTCTTCAAGTCTACAATGACTCAAGCGGTTATTTTGACATCACGGTCGCCCCGCTCTCCAAGCTCTGGGGCTTTTTCAACAAATCCTTCCGCGTTCCTGAGGAAAATGAAATAAAGAGAGTTTTAAATTATGTTGGCATGAATAAAATAAAAGAAGAAAAAGGAAAGCTTATTCTCTCTCCTCATATGGAAATTGACTGGGGAGGGCTTGCCAAAGGCTTGGCCGTAGAGCTTGCCTCTCAATCTTTAATAAAAATGGGTTTTTCAAAGGGTTTTATAAACGCAGGCGGAGACCTTTACTGCTGGGGGAAGAATCCAGAAAATGCCTCCTGGAGAATTGGCATCAAGCATCCTCGTAAAAGCGGCTTTTTAGGCATTTTGTCTATCTCAAACATGGCGGTAGCCACTTCTGGCGACTATCAAAGATACTTTGAAAGAAACGGGGTTCGCTACCATCACATTTTTAACCCCTATACAGGATATCCTGTTCAAGGGAAACAAAGTGTGACGGTTATTGGTCCTCGTGCGGTCCTCTGTGATGCCCTCTCTACAGCTCTTTTTGCAAATCCCCACCCCGAAGAGATTATAAGAAAATTTCTTGATTATGGAGCTATTCTTGTTGATAGCAAGAGGAATGTTTCAATCATAGGAAAGGCTTATCCTTTCCGGCTTCTTTAATTCTGTCTAAATTTTCATCGGCATCAAGACATAGAGATATTTGATATCCTCTTCAATTTCAGGCCTCACCAATGCTGCGCTATTTTCATCTTTGAGCTCAAGGCTAACTTTTTCTGCTTTTAGTGTAGAGAGAAAATCAAGCAGATATTGTGAATTAAACCCAATTTCTAACTCCTGCCCTTTGTAGTCAACCTCCAGCTTATCTCTCGCCTCACCGATTTCTGGGTTTGATGAGAAAAGCTTGATTTGGTTCTTTTCTACATAAAACTTGATTCCCCTTGATCTTTCTGTGGACAAAAGAGATACTCTTCGAATCGCATCTGTAAATTCTTCTTTTGGAAGAGAAAGAATATTTGGATTGCCTTTGGGAATAACCGCCTCAAAATTGGGAAATTTGTTTTCAATAATTCTTGATATCAATATCCTGTTCTTCACTTTGAAAAATAGATTGTTCTCATCCAAGTCAAATTCTAACGGACCATTGTCCATCTTTCTTAACTCCCCCAGCGTCTTTTTGGCCACAATCACTCGGATTTCCTTATCCAATTTGAGATCATCGATGTATTTTGACGTATAGGATAGGCGGTGACCGTCTGTGCTCACTAATTCCAGGGATTTCTCCTTGATGATCATCAGGGCGCCGTTTAGATAATATCTCTGCTCTTGAGCTATGGCATAATAAACTCTGTCGATCATCTCTTGAAGCTCTCCCATGGGGAGAATGATATTTTTTTCAAATTTTGGTTCTGGAACTTGAGGATAATCTTCTTTAGGCAAACAGAGGACTTTAAATTCACTTTCGCCTGAGGTGATTTCCATCATTAGGTCGTCATTCTCCTTGAATGTGACAATTCTTTCTTCTGCCAAAGATTTCACAATCTCAAAGATTTTTTTCCCAGATACAGTGATGGAGCCAGGTTCTTCGATCTCAGCCTGAAAATGGGTTTTTAATCCTACTTCTAAATCCGTACCTGTTAACTCGACTTCCTTCTCAGAAACGTTCATCAGAATATTAGCAAGGATAGGCATTGTATTTCTCTTCTCAACAATTCCCTGAAGAAGCTGGAGTTCTTCTAGGATATTTTCTTTCTTAATCGAAAATTTCATCTTTTCACCTACCTATTTGTTATTATCTTAATAAATAAATATAAAATAAAGATTAAAGAATAAAAGAAATAAAAGCAAATAAAATGTGTAAATCTTTTTTAAAGTAATGATTTCACTACAAAATCAAACTTATTATGCTGTTGATTTCTTTGTTGAATTCGGGATTTTCATTTCGCAATTTCTCAATTTTTCTTATGCTATGAATGACTGTTGTATGATGTTTTCCACCGAATTTTTTACCAATCTCAGGAAGAGAAATTTTCGTGAGCTCTTTTGATAAATACATCGCTATCTGGCGGGGGAAAGCAATCTTAGGAGAGTTATTTTTTGATTTGAGTTGAGAAAGTTTCATCTTGAACTTATGGCAGAGGAATTTTTGTATTTTTTCCACAGTGATGATGTAAGAGGTGGAATCCAATAAACTCTTCAAGGCCTCTCTAGTGAGGTCCAAATCGATGGGCTCTCCTTTAAGAGAAGCATAGGCAATGACACGGCGCAAATATCCTTCAAGCTCTCGAATGTTCGAATGAACTTTATCGGCAATAAAAAGAGCAACACTTTCTGGCAAAATAACTCCTTCAAGGTCTGCTTTCTTTTTAAGGATCGCGATTCTTGTCTCGATGTCAGGAGGCTTTAAATCGGCAATGAGGCCCCATTCAAAACGAGAACTAAATCTCTCCTCAAGGTTGGGAATCTCTTTAGGGGGACAATCGCTAGAGATAACGATCTGCTTCTGGCTATCATAGAGATGGTTGAATGTATGAAAAAATTCCTCTTTGGTTCTTTCTCTTCCAGGGAGGTAATGGATATCATCTATGAGGAGGACGTCCACGCTTCTGTATTTGTGGCGAAAATCGAGTATCTTTCCATACTGGAGGTGATTGATCAAGTCGTTCATAAATTTTTCGGTCGTGAGGTAGAGAATTTTTAGGCGGCGGTTATTATTGAGAATGAAATGACCGATGGCATTCATTAAATGAGTCTTTCCTAAGCCAGCCCCGCCATAAATGAAAAGCGGATTGTAGGACTTGGCCGGATTCTTGGCCACAGCGGTGGAGGCGGCATGGGCAAACTGGTTGCAGGATCCTACAACAAAATTTTCAAAAGTGTAATTTGGATTCAGGTTGGGAGAGAGAAGCGTTCCCTGTGTGGCTCTTCGCTCATCGGGTGAGCGCCTTATGAAAGAAAAAGATGTGTCATCAAAGATATATTTGATGTCAAGAGCCCTTCCAAAGAGCTCTTGGGCGCAGTCCGCGATCAGGCTAGAATAGTGAAAAGAGAGCCAGTCTTTGAAATAGGAATTGGGGACTTTCACATAGAGGCAGTCTCTTTCTTGGCCGATATAGGCTGTTGGCTCAAACCATGTTTCGTAACTATTCTGATCGATTTTTTTTTGGAGCGCTTTTATGATTTGGAGCCAAGGGTTATTTTTTTCTTCAACTTCCATAGCCGCCTACAAGATTTCCACAGAAATTTCCACAGCTGTGGAAAACCTTCCATATTTGCTGATTCGAGGCTGAGAAGGCTAGGAAAGCATAGCACTCTTAAAAGCGAATTTCAAGAGTTTTCTTTATTTTTTTAGAAGTCAAAGCCAATCCAGAATTTAGTCTCAAATTTTCCGAATTTTTCAAAATCAAAAGGCCTGCGAATGTCTGGAAACTCAAGGCGTTTTGCAAACTCAAGATGGATAGGAAGGCCTAAAAAGAAGAACTCAAAGCCATAGCCGTAAGAACCGATGGCATCAAATTCAAGGACAGTCGGGAAATATAACCCAGAGGAGGGATCTAGGGTATACTCCTCAGAATATCGATAGAATTTGGCAGGATATCCTTTGATCTTGGCGCGAGCAATGTCAAAAAAGAATACTCCGCGCACAGGCCCTATCTGACCTATTACAGTGGCCGCAGCGCTTACCAAAGGGAGGCGCAGCTCTGCGTTTGCATACCATCCTTCATTGGCGATAATATTGTAGTAGTAGGAAGAGCGAACCTGGTTGTTTCCACCAAAGTAGAAGACAAAAGGGTTTTTCCCTCGGCTTGCAAATCCCTCAAAACGCAAAGCAAGGAGAGTCTCTGCGCCAAAATTGACGTACTGGCGAAGATCGAGTTCAACTGTTGTGTTTTGGAAAAAGCTGCTAGAAACAGGAATGGCTTGAGTCAGAGAGAAGCTGAAAGTGTTTCCTGCAGCAGGGCCATAGAATTTGAAATGAGTGGTTTCACCGATAAGAGAGAAAGAAGCGGAGAGGATACTCCCGTTCCAAAAATAGCCATAGCCTTGCTGGAAATAAGAAGACATGTAAGGATCGAGATAGTCTTCTTCATAGTGATAATATCCAAGGCTTGCCTGGACCCGGTAGTATTTATTAAAAGGATAATAGGCGCTGACATTTAGCCCAGTAATCTGTCGAGAGGCAATGGCGTCATTATAATTGAGGTAGTTGTAATAATAGTCGTTATAATAAGCATAGGGAGGGTAGTAGAACAGCGTGTATTGAAAAGCGCTGGCCATGTATTGGAGCCTTCTTTTTTGGTTTAGGTAGGAGAAATAATAGGAGCGAAAGCTTCTCACTTGGTAAGCCATGATGTAAAAATTATAATCCCCTAATAAATCGGTGAACGAAATTGCAGAGCCGCCGTAGATAGACCCATCTGTAGCAACAATGGCGTCAATAGGAGGCCTAGCGGTGAGATACAGTTTGCCGAGACCTTTATACGGTTGAATTTTTTCTTTATTTATCTCTAAAGAGACGACGGGTTCAAATCTCTTGAATTTTTCCTCAGGCTCCATTTCGGCAAAGGTTATCGTTTTTTCTGCGACCCCCTCAAACTCTCCTTTAAAAATCTGGAAGGCACTTTTGTTGAATGAGGAGAAAATGATCTTTTTGGGATCATTGGGAAGAGGAGAAGGAAAGAAATTTCCAGTCCTGACATCGCCGTATCGCTTAAGCTCTCCAGAGTCAAGGGTTAGAGAATAAATATTGAAAGCGTCTCTTATATCGCCAGAAAAGAATATTTCTTTAGAATCAGATGAAAATTGGGGGGAGATGGTGTTTCCCTTGCCAAAAGTCAGCTGGGTCTTTTTCTTGAAATTCTCCAATGGAGAGAGAAAGAGTTTGTCGTAGGCATCAAGGCGAATGGTATAAGCCACAAATTTCCCGTCAGGTGAAATGGCCGGAGCTTTCTCAAAAAAGGTATCTTCTGTTAAATTGCTAATTTGTTCTGTGGAAAGGTTAATCTTGAAAATATCATGAGTTCCTTTAGAGAAGCCAGTAAAGAGGAGCTCCTCATTATTGGGAAGAAAACAGGGAGATGAAGGTTGGTCAATAAATATTTTTATTTTTTTAAGAGTGTTTCCTTTAAGGGCATCTATGATGAAAAGAGCATGTTTTTGGCCATCTCGAGCGAAAAAGGCAATCCTATCTCCATCAGGCGACCAGGCAAGGTTTCTTCCTTTAGAGGGGTCGATTTCGTATTTAATGTATTCATATTTGGTTGTATACCCTTTGGTGATATTTTTGATCACCGAGCCATCCTTGGTAGAGATAAGGACAATATCGACATCGTAATCTTTGGCATTATAAGTCAAGGTAGCAACAATATCTCCGGAAGGAGAGACAGCATGGGAGAGGGCATAATAATAAGGATTGGCAGGAAATTCTGGACCTAGAGGAATACTGTAATCTTCTGGATTTTCTCTTGAGAGGAACTCCTTAATACGCTCCCGCAGAAACTTTTTGAATTCGTAATTGAATTCTTTTGGCTTTAAATCAAAAACCTTCTTTAAAGGATCTTTTTTACCAAGCAAAGAAGAGTTCTTCATAGAATGCCAAAACTCGCGGATTCCGTTTCTTCCGTATTTTCTCTCAATCAGCTCATAGATGGCGTGGCCAAAGTCGTAGGCCGGTTCTCGGGGTAAAGGGTAGCGAGAGAACAGATCTCCTGATTCTGTGAGCTCAGGGACGCGATCATTGAGGACAGCATCCCTGACAATTAAAGAAGACCAGGAACTCCATTTTTGGGTATTATATTCGGAAAGACCTTCAAAGACCCAGAGAGCAGGTTGGTTAACGGCATAGATAACCCCGCCCGGGCTACCCCAGAGGAGGTCAAACTCGAAAATATGGGTTAGCTCATGCTCGACAAGGGCTTGGAGTTCGTCCAAAGGCATGTCTCCATGGAGGCCGATGCGATAAAGGATTGGCTCGGATACTCCCAAAACTCCTTCAGAAACTTGAAACAAATTCGTCTGTTCAAATTCAGTGAAGGTTGTGTAGAAGATAATAGGCACAGGATCAGCAAGCTCATGTTTAAGCAACTGGCTGATTTTCTGGTAGGCGCTTTCAGAAATCTCAGCAATATTCTTCAAAACCTGGACATCGTCAGCATAGAAGTAAACGCGGAAGTGATCGGTCTGATAGCTTTGCCAATTGAATTTTTCATAAAGGACTTTGTTTTTTCCATAATAGGGGAAGTAAATATCTTGGGTGATGCCAGGAGTATTCCAGAGAAGGAAAAGTAATAGGAAAAAGGAAAGCTTTATATAATGCTTCATGGAGGCTCCTTTTTATTTCGATAAGATGTATCTTTCTTGAATTTTTTCTCCGCCCAGGAGGCTGCGGAAAAACTTTAATTTGACATTCTGCATAAGGTCAAAGAAAGCAAAGTCGAGCGATTGCTTTGGATTTTTATAGCTTTGTGTTTCTTTAAAATTTTTCTCATACAGAATCTTTCCTGTTTCAGAGCTTATAAAATAAAGATCGAGTTCGATGGTGAAGACCTTGCGCTCAGCCAAGTTTTTCTCAGGAGGAAACTCTTCTTCGAAACGCGTTTTCTCCTTTTCCAGGATTGCCTTGCGGATTTCCTGCGAGTATTCGGCCTTTCCGGTGAGAAAAAGAGTTTGTTTTAAATCTGGTGCGAGAGTTTTCCAGAAATCTTCATTCCTGAATAACTCTTCTTTTTCCCAGATGATACTCTTTGAGGAGATTTTTCCCTTAAATTCGAGACCCAACTCGAGCATAATATAATCGATAAGCTCCTGGCTAAAATTGAAATCCTTTAATTCTTTTTCTACCCAGAAATTGGTGACCACTATTTCTTTAAACAGTTCGAGATTTAGAGGAGAAACGCTTGGAATTTCAATTTTCAATTTCAGGTAAGAGTCAGCAGCACAAGAAAATTGAAGGAAGATTGCAAGTAGGATTAGGAGACTACTTTTTTTCATTTTTTTCTTTTTTTGTTGATTCGAAATTTTCCTTGAAATTTTTATAATTCGATTTGACATATGTATTCTCAGGCGCAAACTTCAAGGCCAGCTCGTACTCTTTTTTGGCTTCTTCCCAGAGCCCTTTCTTCTCGTAGGCAACAGCAAGATTATTGTGGGCAGCAACAGAATTTGGATTAGAAAGGAGAACTTTTTTCCAGCGAAAGACGGCTTCATCCCATAAGTCATTCTCTGAGGCCCAGACACCAAGCTTGAGTTGATCATCCAGAAGGGGACGAGAACAGGTAGCGGCGATAAGGGCCAGAAAAATGACAGAGAGGAGAGCCAAAATTAAATTTTTTTCCATTTTTCGCTTATTCATTCAAAACGACTGCTTTTTCTCTTTAGCGTCAAGCTAAGTACAGACATACATTATACAGCAAATTTCATACCAAGTTGAGCAAGAAAAAGAAAGAAGCTGAGAATTTTTTATTGTCAGGAGATGGACAGACATGTATAATGCTAACGAATTTTTTTGGAGGAGAGAAACATGGGCAGCTGGCTTGAAGGGAAAAGTTTGGCTGAGAAGATAAAAGAAGAGGTTAAGGAACAAGTCGCCTACTACCTGAAAACAAGGAACGAAATCCCTGGCTTAGTAGGGATTTTGGTAGGAGAAAACAAGGCTTCACAAAATTATTTGAAGACGAAAGAGAAAACGAGCCACAGCCTTGGCATTGCTTCTGAAATTCTCACGCTTCCCGCCGATATAGAAGCATCTTCATTGAAAGCCAAGATTGAGCTTTTAAATCAAAAAAAAGAGGTTGACGGCATCCTTGTCCAATTGCCATTGCCGTCCTCTTTGAATTCTTATGAAATCATCTGCTCCATCCTCCCAGAGAAAGATGTCGATGGCATTCATCCTTTTAATCTAGGGACCTTGTTGATGAACCAAGAAGGGCTACAACCCTGCACACCGAAGGGAATCATAGAGCTTCTGAAGTTTCGCAATGTTAGAATTGAAGGAAAGGATGTCGTGATTATCGGAAGAAGTCTTATTGTCGGGAAACCTTTGGCTGCGATGATGACGAATGAGAACGCAACAGTAACCATCTGCCACACAAAGACAGCGAATTTGCCTCATATTACCTCCAAAGCAGACATCCTTGTGGTAGCTATGGGTCGAGGAGCGGCTTTCATCCTCCCAGAGTTCGTCAAACAAGGTGCGGTTGTCGTCGACGTCGGGATGAATTATTTAGAAGATAAGGCTAGAGTGGAACAATTGTTTGGCAAAGACCCGAAAAGAGAAAAAGATCTTAGGGAAAAAGGATACACCCTTGTCGGAGATGTCCACCCTCAGGTTATTGAAAAAGCGGATTATCTGACTCCTGTCCCTGGTGGAGTAGGGCCGTTGACAATAGCGATGCTGATGAGGAATACGCTGGAGGCTTTCAAAAGGAGAAGGAAATTGTGAGCAGTTGGTTTTTCCTCAGAAATATGTTATAAAAGGCTGTTTAGAAGAGAAGAAAAATGCCAAAAGTATGTGCAATCTGTAAAAAAGGCCCTGTCTTTGGACAGAGCATTAGCCATTCCCATAAGGCATCCAAGAAAAAATGGAAGCCAAATCTCCAGCGTGTCAGGGCGCAGACAGATACGGGGGTCAAGCGGATTTGGGTCTGCACAAGGTGCCTTCGGCGAGGAAAAGTCCAAAAGGCTCTTTAAGCCCTCTTAGATTCTTTCCACAGAAAAGATTTCTTCTATGCTTCGAATCTTTTTTTTGATCTCCTCAAGATGCTTGATGTCTCGAATGAGGATGCTGAGCTTTAGTTGAGCCTTCTTGTCAGCAAAAGTATTCACTTCGGCCTTTGTGATATTTCCCCCCAAATGGGCAATACTTGTGGCGACCTTGGCTAGGACTCCTGGAGAATCCATGGCTTTAATCATGACTCGGGCTATAAAGGTTCCCTCTCCAGAACTATCCCAGGATACTTCAACCATACGCTCATTGTCTAAAATTTCTTTTGTCACAAGGGGGCAACGAAGGGAATGGACCGTGATTCCTTTTCCTGATGTGATATAGCCGATAATGGGTTCGCCCTTTATTGGTGAACAGCATCTGGCCAAATTGACAAGCTCTCCATCCGCATCTTTCACTTGAATTCCCGATGGCTGCTTTTTGCTCACCTTTTCGACAACTTTTTTAAAGAGAGCTTCTTTTTTCTTAACAATTTTTCCTGAGGGCAAGAGTTTTTCCATGAATTTTTTATCGACCACAATTTTGCCAAAGCCAATGAGGGCATGAAAATCATCCATGGATTTCACTCGAAAATTCGTGACTTCCAGCATCCTTTTGAGAATATTTTCTTCTCTGAGCAATTCCGGAGAGATGGAGTATTTTTTTAATTCTTTTTCCCATAATTTTTTTCCAAGACCAATGCTCTTAATTTTTTCCTGTAAGTTGAGCCAGCGTTTGATGTGATGCCTGGCGCTAGAGGTGAAGGCGATATTCAGCCAATTGCGATTGGGTCTCTTCTCGGGCGAGGTGACAATTTCCACGATATCCCCTATCTTTAGAATTGTCTTCAGAGGGACAAGCTTGCTGTTAATTCTTGCTCCAGTCGAATGAAATCCTATTTCAGAATGGATTTTAAAGGCAAAATCCAGAGCAGACGCTCCCAAAGGAAGGGCGATCACTTTTCCTTTAGGTGTAAAAACGTAAAGCTCCTCAGGAATGAGATTTGTTTTCAGGTTTTTTATGAACTCCCGAGGGCTCTTTTGTTCTTTATAGAGGTCAACCATTTCTCTCAGCCATTGGAGTCTTTTGTCCTCTCTGATGATGTTCTGGGGATCTGCCTCTTTGTATTTCCAGTGGGCTGCAATCCCGTTCTCTGCCAAATTGTGCATATCCTGGGTCCTGATTTGAGTTTCAAACGTCTGTTTTTCCTCGGTGATGATGGTTGTGTGAAGAGCTTGATAGAGATTGGGCTTGGGCATAGCAATGAAATCTCGAAAGCGATGGGGAAGATGGGGCCATCTCTGGTGAATAATTCCCAAGGCTGCGTAGCAGTTCTTCACTGAGTCTGTAATGAGCCTTAGGGCCAAAAAATCATAAACTTGGTTAAAGTCGATATTTTGTCGGCTCATTTTGCTATAGATGCTGTAATATCTTTTTATGCGATAGAATATTTCTGCGGGAATGTTATTTTCTTTCATTAAATTTTCCAGAGTCTCCTTAAATTTGTTGAGATCAGCTTCAGCCTTTTTCCTTTGAGGTTCAACAAGGGAAACCACTCTGAAATAGTCTTCTACTTTTACATAGCGGAAGGAGAGATCTTCAAGTTCCGCCTTAATTCTTCCCATGCCAAGGCGATTGGCGATGGGGGCATAGATCTCCAAAGTTTCCTTGGCAATTTGTTTTTGTTTATCTTCAGGCAAAAATTTTAATGTTTTGAGATTGTGAATCCGGTCGGCTAATTTAATAAAAATAATCCTTAAGTCATCTGTCATGGCCAGGATGATTTTTCGTATCGTCTCTGCTTGGCTTACTTCAGGGGAGGAATCCTGAACACGGCTGATTTTCGTGACTCCCTCCACTAAATCAGCAACTTCTTTCCCAAAAACCTCCCTGAGCTCTATGGCTGTGACATCCGTATCTTCTAAAACATCATGAAGGAGGCCAGCGACTAAAGTTATTTTATCCAAGTTCAAGCCGGCGAGCATGGAGGTTACTTCTAAGGGATGGCTTAAATAGGGCTCTCCAGAGCGCCTGATTTGACCTTTATGAGCCCTGGCTGCAAAGACATATGCTTTTTTAAGAAGGGTGATGTCCTTTTCAGAATAAGAAGAAGAAACTTTTTCGAGAATATCATCAAATCGAATCATTTTCCTAAAACAGAAACTCTCAAGCTGAAAATATCATTTTTGATTGGGATCTTGAGTCTCTTCTCTTTTAAAGATCCAGGTTACAGCCTCAAGCAAATTCTCAGCAACATAAGCAGGCCTTCTTCCTTTCCCCATCAGCTTGGGTAGAGATTTTTCCCCAAACCCAGTCAGCACAAGCACTGGCACAGCCTGAATATTCAATCCGAAGAGAATATCTTCGACTTTGTCTCCTACCAAGTAAGAACTTCCGAGGTCAATATTGAGGGAGGCAGCGGCTTGAAAGGCCATTCCTGACTTTGGTTTGCGGCAGGAACAATTTTTTCTGTACTGAGGAATGGAGGAAAGGTGGTAATGAGGACAATAATAGATGCCATCAAAATGAGCATTATGGGAAGTAAAGGAAGCGCTCATCTTTTGATGAATCCTATGAAGATCTTTCTCGCTGAGGAGGCCACGTCCTATCCCTGATTGGTTAGTGACAATCACAGCCAAAAAGCCTGCAGCGTTTATTTTTCTAACTGCTTCGAAGCTATAGGGAAAGATTTTGATCTGACTGAAATCGTGCGGGTATCCCACATCTTCATTGATCGTCCCATCTCTATCGAGGAAGACAGCTTTCTTTCTCATCCCAAAAAATTTTGGCTGATCTCGAAAACTTCTTCAGGTTCAATTCTCATCATGCATCTGTGATCATAAGGGCATTTCCTGTAGCTACAAGGCCAGCAAGCAACATCTTTTTTGATGATGGTCGATGGTTGTTGGAAAGGACCTGTAACTTTAGGGTTGGTTGGCCCAAAGATGGCTACAACCGGCACCTTCAGAGCATTAGCCATGTGCATCGGGCCAGAGTCGTTGGTGACAAAGAGGGCTGCCTGGCTGATTAGACCCAACAGTTCCCGAAGCGTTGTTTTTCCCGTAAAGATAACAGGTTTTTTTTTCATGAAAGAGGCTACAGATTCACCGAGTTCGATTTCATCAGAGGAACCGACAATGATGATTTCTGCGGCCTTTCTTTTTTGAAACAAGGTGGCGAGCCCAGCAAAGTGAGAAGCTGGCCATCTTTTTGCAGGGCCATAGTAAGCACCAGGGCTGAGGATAATGAGGGGCCTGCTCAAGTCAAGACTTAGGGAAAGGAGCTTCTTTCTGGCCGCCTCTTTTTCTTCTTGATATAAAGGGAGATTTATTTCTAATTGGCGCGTCCGCAAGCCCAAGCCGGAGATAAGATCGAGATAATAATTCACCTGGTGGCAAGAATCTTCCTCTTCCTTTAAAGGAACTCCTTTGGTTAAGAGAATACCGCGGCCATCACTCTGATATCCCCATCTTTCAGGGATTTTGGCCAAGTAAAAGAGAAAGGCTGAAGAGAAGGAATTTGTCAGGAGGAGACCAATATCAAAGTCAAATTCTTTTAATTTTTGAGTGAAATCCCTTAAGTTTCGCAATTCAGTTAGATTGGGAAGAGAAATTATGCCTTCTGCAGAATCAGGGGAGGTGAACAGATCTTTGACCCTCTCTATTGTAGCCATCCATATTTGGGCCTGAGGAAAGTTCTTTTTTAGATTCTCTATGGCAGGGAGAGCAAGAATTGTATCGCCTATCCAGTTAGGGGTTCGGACAACTATCTTCACAAAACGATTTTATTCCCTAAAATCGATCTTGTCAAAGAAAGGACTGACCCCAGAGGTTACCTATTCAGCTGAAGGGACAGAACTTGTGTTCTTGGTGGAGTCTGTTTTTTCAGTTTTGGGTTTTTTCTTAGGTTTTTCTTCCTTTTCCGGTTTCTTTTTCTCTCCGTAATCAGTGACATACCAACCCTTCCCTTTGAATTGGAGGCCCGGGGCTGAGAGCAATTTTTTTAGAGCGCCTCCACATTTGGGGCATTTTTTTAAAGGCTGATCATTGACTTTTTGCATGACCTCAACATGAGAGTTGCAATTGGAGCATTTGTACTCGTAAAGAGGCATTTTTCATTCTCCTGAATCTGAGGGCTCATTATACCAGAGCATGGACAGAAATCAAGATGTCCTGCTCAATTGGAGAGTCTTAATCGAAGACAACTGCCTCAAAAATAAAAATATCAGCGCCCTCTTTCCAGGCATCTGGCCGAAGCCCGGCTTTCAAGCAGGCCTGCTCGAGGAAGACTTCTCTTGACCAGTGATTTTCAACTGCGACCTGAGGCAGGAGCAGCCCTTTTCTATTCCCCATGGAGATAACTAAACCATGTTTTCCGACCTGAACGAGGCGAGGGTCAGAGATTTTTTTTAGAGGAGAAAGGACAGAGATTTCGATTTCCAGATCCGCAAGCTCCCCCTTGGATACAGGAGAGAATCTTGGATCTTCACTGGCAGCATATATTGCGGCACGGATAATAGCTTGGTATAAAGGAAAAATAGGCTCTATGAATCCTATGCATCCTCGCAAGAGTCCTTTTTTCTTGAGGGTAACAAAGGCTCCCCTTTCAGTTAAGAAACTGGAGTTCTGAGTTTCATACTCCAAGACCTTATTTTCTTGGATAAACTGGTTAATGGCTAAGCTGGCAATCTGGAGAAGTTGTTTTTTTTCCTCTGAAGAAAGAGTAAATTCAGGTAAAGGAGCATCTATGTAGAGGGCTGCAGCTAAATAACCGACAACTCGAGATTCTGGACCTCCACTTTGGGATGAATCCGCGTAGCCCAGAATTTCAACTTTCGTCTCCCCCTCTTTCTTAAGATAAAGAAGGGTGGAGACAACAGCCCCTCCTCCACAGAGGATATTTTCGCCTGCTTCAAGCTTTTCAATGAGTGTGTTTGTTTTTAAAGACTGGATAAGGGAGATTGTTTTGGAATCAAGAGAATTGGCTGCTTCTTTTGATAAGAAATGAGACATGTCCGTTGAAGCGATGACCAAGGCTTTTTTCTGGGGGAGGACGTTCGCTAAGGCATTGGCCAGGGAATGAATAGTTCTGCTTGCAGGAAAGCCCATGACAATTGGAACGATTTTAGCTTGAGGAAGAGTTTTTTGGATAAAAGGAACTTGGACTTCTAATGAGTGTTCTTTTTCGTGGGCAGCTGGAATGTATTTGAAACCCGATGCTTTTGAGATCTCTGAGGCAAGGGCTTCATCAACCCTTGCCACTCCTAGAGGAGTTTCGAACCCTCCCTCAGGATAAATAGAGCAGCCTTCAAACCCATATTGATGAGAAGGCCCGATAATGACCACGGTCTCGTAATCTTTTCCTTGGACAAGACTATAGGCATAGGCTGCGACTTGTCCAGAATAGATATATCCGGCGTGAGGGACAATGAGGGCTTGAATTCCTTTAGGAAGAGAAGGCTTTGTTCTGACATTCTTGAGGAAACTATCGATTTGAGAGGAGAGAGCCTCTGGGTTTTTTTCGTAAAATTGGCCCGCCACTACGGCTTTTCTTATTCCCTGAGACCAGGAAAAAGTGACAGAGAAAATGAGAAAAAACAAGATGAAAGCTCTTTTTTTCATGTTATTCCTCTTAGCATAGGATGTATAAATCTAAAGAAAAATATACAGAGGAAAAAGAGAAAAATCAAATTCATCTATCGCAATAAAAAATTCTTGAGATATTTTGAATATTTGAAGCTTCATGGCGTTGACTTTTTTTGTGTTTTAAGCAAGAATTGTGAAGGAAGGTTAATAAGATGAAAGATTTCTTCAAATCGCTGCTTGCACTTTTATTTATAACATCGGCTTTTTTCATTGGCTTTCATTTCGGCAGAGAGAGAGAAAAAGCAAAAATTCCCAAATTCCAGGAAGATCTGGAAGGGAACGTTTAAAAATTTTGCATTCTCAACTTTTCTAATATATCTCAAATAAAAAAATATTTCTGTCTTTTTTTCACCTAAAATTCCACTTGATTGACTAATCCAGAGGGGGGGAATATAATTAAAATGGAAACTTTTTTTCTGGAAATTTCAAAAAAATATTTCTTTTAAAGGATATAAAATGAACTGGGGAATTTATGGACTTTTGGTTATTTTTGGCTTGTTTATTCTCCTCCTTATCTTTAGTCCAAATCTTACTTGTTTCGGAAGGCGGGTGAGATCGCCCCTCTATCCTCTTTTCCGAAGCAAAAGATCGAAGAAAAAGGCAGAAGATTATGGCTTTCACCTCGTCGATGAAAAGCCAAAGCAAACGCCTCAAGGGAAAAAGATTCCCACTAAGAAAACTGAAGATTATGGATTTCGTATGGATTAGAGGAGAGAATTGAGAGCACTTTTTCTGATTTATGAAAAGATTAAGGAGTCAGATTCTGGAAAGAAGCTTTAGAAAAAAGTTTTTTACGTGGCTGCTGGAGATAGCACTTTTTGGGACGGGTTTCTTTTATTTATTTTTTCTTGTCAATTGTCGGCATTATAGGTTTTCTTTTGTACCCCTCCCTTCAAAAATTGAAAGTCTTGAAGGATATGCTTCTTTGAATATTTCGGGTGAGCGGGGAAAAGCCAAGTCAAAATTTTCGTTCCTTTTCCTGCTTCCCGACCAGGGACGAATTGAAGTCTTTGACCTGCTGGGAAGAAGGATCTACAGCCTGTTTATTGAGGAGGAAGAGGCGTTCTTTGTCCTCCCTTCAAAAAAGGTTTATTGGCAGGGAAAAAGGGAAGAGATTATTGACAAATTTCTGGGATTCGCTCTAAGCCCCAAGGAAATGGGACATCTTTTGAGCGGTCAATGGGAAGGGATGCAGATGGAATGGAATCTAGAGAAAGATGACAAAGGCCGGGTTGTTGCGGGCAACAGGGAAGAGCTTCGTTTTGAAGTCAAAGAATTTTTCGCCCAAAGCAGTATGCCACGCCTTGTCTTTTTTAACCATTCCTTGGATCGAGGACGCCTGAAAATTTTCACAATAAATTTTAACCAGCCCATAAAAGGAGACGTTTTTAGGCTTTCCTTTTTAGATGATTTTGTTTCCAAGACTTGGGAAGAAATCGAAAGAATGTTGGATAATGAAAATTAAATCCTTTGCGAAGATAAACTTGGGGCTTGAAGTGATAAAAAAAAGGAAGGATAGCTATCATGAAATCAAGACGCTCTTCCAAACCATAGATCTCTTTGATATTTTGGATTTCTCTCAAGCTCTGTCAGACGAGATCTGTCTTGAAGGAGATGACGAAACAATTCCTTGGGATAGGAATAATCTCATTTTCAAGGCAGCGCTTCTCCTCAAGGAGCAATACAATGTCTCCACAGGGATTCGGGTCAATGTGACCAAAAACATCCCGGCAGGAAGAGGTCTTGGCGGAGGGAGCAGCAATGCCGCCATGACCCTCTATGCGTTGAACAAGAGGTGGGGATTGGGTTTAAAAAAGAAAGACTTGATAGAATTAGGAAAGAAGCTAGGGGCGGATGTGCCATTTTTTTTTGAAGGAGGGCTGTGCCTGGGCCTTGAAAGGGGAGACAAGATTGTGCCTTTAGAGGAACTTCCTCCTCTGCCCTGTGTCTTGGCTTTGCCTCCTTTTTCAATCTCAACCGCCAACATTTATGGCCATTTTCCCTCATCCTTGACTTCAAAGGACAAAGACAGTAAAATTAACGAGTTTTTAGAAACCCGTGAATTTGGTTTTTTGGAAAATAGATTAGAAGAGACGATTTTCAGTTTATATCCTCAATTAAAAGATATTAAGAGCCTTTTCCAAAACCAGGAAGCAGAACTGTCGCTCGTTAGCGGGACGGGCTCAGCTGTATTTGGGCTTTATCGGGAGAGAGAAAAGGCTGAGAAAGGTTTGGAAGAATTGAAAAAAGCCTCCTCTTCGCTTCTCGTCGAAACTTTATCACGAGAGAGTTACTGGAATAGAGTGAGTGCTGGGGTGTAGCCAAGCGGTAAGGCAGCGGACTTTGGATCCGCGATCCGGAGGTTCGAATCCTCCCGCCCCAGTTATAAATTGAAGGAGGATGATAGAAAGGGAAATTGCCATGAAAGTATTTGCTGGCTCTTCCAATGGTGCTTTAGCCAAAGAGATTGCAAACTACCTAAATATTGATTTAGGAAAGTGCGTTCTCGATCGGTTCAGTGATGGAGAAATCCATTTTTACATCGATGAAAATGTTCGGGGAGAGGATGTCTTTATTATTCAGTCTGGTTCCTTTGATGCCAATTTTCACCTTATGGAACTCTTTTTCATGATGGATGCCTTTAAACGGGCTTCGGCGGAAAGAATTACCGCTGTTATGCCTTATTACTGCTATGCTCGTCAAGACTGGAAAGATAGGCCAAGAGTTCCCATTTCAGCCAGGTTAGTGGCGGATTTGCTCGAGGCAGCTGGCGCTGATAGAGTCCTAACCATGGATCTCCATTCTCCTCAAATTCAAGGTTTTTTCTCAATCCCCGTTGATAACTTGATGGCCGCTCCTGTTTTGGCCAAATTCATCCAAACTCTAGACTTGAAAGATTTAACGATTGTCGCGCCCGATGCTGGGGGAGTAGAGAGAGCCAGGTTGTTTGCAAAAAGAATGGGGGCGAAGTTAGCCCTTATCGATAAACGAAGGCCTTCTCCAAACGTGGCCCAGGTCCTTCATGTCATTGGCGAAGTCAAAAATCAGAATGTGCTTATTCTTGATGATATGGTGGATACTGCAGGGACTCTAGTTCTTGGCGTGGATGCTTTGAAAAAAGAAGGAGCCAAAAAAATTTGTGCAGCCTGTACCCATCCAGTGCTCTCAGGGAAAGCTATTGAAAACATAGAGAATTCGGATTTAGAAATGTTAATTGTCACCAACACCATCCCCTTGACAGAGAAAAGCAAAACCAGTCAGAAAATTGTTGTCCTCTCTGTGGCTGAGCTTTTTGGAGAAGCGATTCGAAGGATAAATGAAGGGAGCTCTGTGAGCTCTTTGTTTGTCTAAGGAGGTGAAAACGAGATGGACTTTACGATTAAAGCTGAAAAGAGAGAAGCTTTCGGGAAAAATGCATCCCGTCGAATAAGAAAAGAAGGTAAGATTCCAGCAATACTCTATGGCGAAGGGACTTCGAACATTCCTCTTATCATGGCCAAGAAAGATATCTTCAAGATATTAAAATCAGAGAGTGGGGAGAATACAATCTTTAAAGTCGTCTTTGATTCTGAAAAGAGAGACACGATGATAAAGGAATTGCAAAGAGATCCAACGACGGATGAACTCCTTCATGCCGACCTCATTCAAATTGCCATGGATAAAGTCCTTCGAGTTTCTGTCCCCATTGTTCCTGTGGGAGAGGCCATTGGAGTAAAGGCAGAAGAAGGATTTATTAATTTTATGACTCGTGAAGTAGAGCTTGAATGTCTCCCTGGGAATATCCCTGAGCATATAGAAATAGATGTCTCCAACCTTCATCTCCATCAATCCCTCAAAGTAGGAGATGTCGCTCCTCCTGAGGGAGTAAAAATTATCAGTGACCCCGCGACGGTATTGGTTTTGATTGAGGTTCCTCATAAGGAAGAAGTGGAAGCGAAAGAGGTGGAAGAGGAAATCATTAGTGAGGAGAAAGAACCTGAGGTTATTAAAAAGGAGAAGGTTGAAGAGGAAGAAGAGAAGGAGTAATATGTGTGGGCAATTGTTGGATTGGGAAACCCTGGCAGGAAATACTCTGCCACAAGACACAATGTGGGTTTAACCTTTATCAAACAGGTAGCCAGAGATTGGAAGGTTAGATTGCTAAAGAAAAAGTTTTTAGCGAAAATGGGCGAAGGGAAAAGAGAAGAAGAGAGAGTGATTTTAGCAATGCCCCAGACCTATATGAACAGGAGCGGATTGGCAGTCAAACAGATTGTCGAGGGAGAAAGGATTAGCTCAGAAAAGCTTGTTGTTGTTTATGATGATTTAGACATTCCTTTGGGAGAAATCAGGATCAGAAAAGAAGGAGGGCCAGGAACACACAAAGGGATGAATTCAGTTGTTCAAGAGATCAAAACAACGAAGTTTTTCAGAATTCGAGTCGGAATTGGTCCCTTGCGATCTGGACAAGATGCAACGAGCTTTGTGCTTTCACCCTTTGAGGAAAAAGAAAAACTTCTCTTGAAGAAGAGTTTAAAGAAAGCCCAAGAGGCGCTGGAAATGATTTTAAGTGGCGAAGTCGAGAAAGCTATGAATCAGTATAATCAAAAGGGGAAGACTCTTTGAAATTCGAAAGATTTTGTTCTGGATAAAGAAGAGTTCTCCTTGCTCCTTCTTTTAAGAAGGAGCTTTAAATCCATAAGGAGGTTCGAATGACACAGTATGAAACAGGTTTTTTAATCTCCCCCAATTTATCTGAAGAGGAAACAGAAAATATCATCCTTCAGATGGCAGACATTATTTCCCAGAAAAAAGGGAAGATGATCGAGCAGGAGAAATGGGGGAAGAGGAGACTCGCTTACCCCATCAAAAAATTTGGCGAGGCCTTCTATGTTTTTTTTCATTATGAGGGGAGCTCAGATATTCCCCTTGAGTTGGCAAGGCGTTTCAAACAGATGGATACAATCCTACGTTATTTGACATTGAAAAAGGAGAGCAAAGAGAATGTTCGGAGGAGGAAAAAAGTAGAGCCAGGGGCTGAAAAAGAAGAGACAGCCTTGAAAGAGGAAAATGCTGAAGTCATGGATTTAAAGAATGAGAGGTTGAGCGTAGGAAGAGTTGGGGAGGAGGAGTGAAATGGTAAGAGAAGAGAGAGGAGAGAGAGGTTCATTCCGGAAATTTTTTCCGCCAAAAAGAAAATTCTGCCGTTTTTGTCAAAGAAATGTGAAAGATATTGATTATAAAAGTGTTGATATCTTGAGAAAGTATGTTGCAGATAGGGGAAAAATTTCGCCAAGACGCATCACGGGGACATGTGCCTTTCATCAGCGCAAGCTCTCTGCGGCCATAAAAAGAGCACGCTTGATGGCTTTGCTGCCTTACTTAGAGGACTAAAATTTACATTTCATATTTGGAGGAAAGATGAGGGTTATCCTGAAACAAGACGTTGAAAACTTGGGGAGAAAGGGAGACCTGGTGAATGTGTCAAGGGGGTATGGGAGAAATTACCTTATTCCCAAAAAATTAGCTCTGGAGGTAACTTCTTCAAACATGAAGATGATCGAGATAGAAAGGCAGGCCTTGAGAAAGCGAATCGAGAAGGAGAGATTATCCTATCAGGAGCTAATCCAGAAGCTAAATGAAATAACTCTTTCCTTTCCCAGAAAAGCAGGAGAGAAGGATATTATTTTTGGCTCGGTGAGTGCCCAAGACATCAAAGATGCTCTTGAGAAATTAGGTTTCGATGTCGATAAGAAAAAAATCATTTTGGATGAGCCCATAAAGAGATTGGGGAATTACACCATACCTATTAAGGTATATCATGAGGATAAAGCATCACTCAAGATAGAAGTTCGAAAGGAGGAAGGCACAGCTGAGGGAGAGAGGAAAAAAGAATAAGAAAACGAGGAGAAAGATGGAATTTGACTTCATGCTTTTGAAAAAGACGCCCCCTCACAGTCTTGAAGCTGAAAAGACTGTTTTGGGAGGGATCCTGGTTAACAACGAAAATCTTAACGTGGTTCTTTCCATTATCTCTCCAGAAGATTTTTACAAAGAATCGAACTGCAAGATTATCGAGAAGATTATCTTTCTCGTGGATAAAGGGTTGCCGGTAGATTTGCTCTCCTTGAGTGAAGAGCTTGGAAGGGCAGGCGCTCTTGATGAAGTTGGTGGAGCCTCCTATCTTTCTTCATTAATGGATGGAGTTCCTAAAAGCTTGAATATCGAGTACCATGCCCGAATCATCAAGGAAAAAGCTCTTTTGAGGCGCCTTATCCTTTCTTCTGCTAAGATTATTTCCTCAAGCTATGAACAGAAGGAGGATGCCGACGAGCTTTTAAATGAAGCCCAAACGGCGATTATCGAAGTCGCCGAACAGAGAGTTAAGCCAGGTTTCATCCCTCTGAACATGTTAACAAAGCCAACCCTGGATATGATCAAGAACTTATCCGAGCGACGAGAAGCAGTCACAGGAGTCCCTTCAGGATTCAGGGATTTGGATAACCTGACTGCAGGTTTTCATAATTCAGAATTTATCGTTATAGCGGCTCGCCCTTCCATGGGGAAGACAGCCCTTGCCTTGAATATCTCGCAATATGCTGGCGTCAAAACAGATTATGCCATAGGATTTTTTTCGATGGAAATGGCCAAGGAGCAGATCGTCATCCGCATGCTCTGTGCTGATTCTCAGTTAGATATCAAGAAGGTAAGGACAGGCTTTATCAGTGAGAGAGAGTTTGAGAAGCTCAAGCTCAGTGCGGAAGTGCTTTCCCGGGCAAAGATATTTTTGGATGAGACACCGGGCTTGAATGTCATGGAGCTGAAGGCAAAAGCTAGACGACAAAAAATGGAACAGAACCTGGACGTGCTGTTCATCGATTATATCCAGCTCATGCGTCCTGGCGGGAGGTTTGAGAACAGGAATCAAGAGATGGCTTTTATTTCGCGATCCTTGAAAGAGTTAGCCAAGGAAATTCAAATTCCTGTTGTGGGCATTTCCCAGTTAAGCCGAGCTCCAGAAAAAGGCCGGCGGGAGCCACGGCCGCAACTCTCTGACTTGAGGGAATCGGGCGCCATTGAACAGGATGCAGATGTGGTGATTTTCATCTATCGGCCTGAGGTTTATCACCCTAAGGATGAGAGCCTCAAGGGAATAGCAGAGGTTAATGTTGCCAAGCAAAGGAATGGCCCGACAGATGTGATAAAACTTGCCTTTTTTAATAAATATGCACTCTTTGCAAACCTCGAGTTTCAATATCCTGAAAGATAAAAAATGACTCATCAACCAAGATTTCCTCTCCTTTCTCCCTTTTTCGAGCAGCTTGGGGAGGTGGGGCTTCTCTTAGCCAAAACTTTAAGGAATATGTTTGGGAAACCTTGGGAGAAGAAAATGTTTCTCCAACAATTGGAAGAAATTGGAGTTAGGTCTTTACCTGTAGTTTCCCTCACGGCTGCATTTGGCGGTCTTGTTTTTGGTCTCCAGACCTACATCGGGTTTCATCGCTATATAGGGCCTGGCTCAGAAGCTTACGGAGGCCCGATCATATCGCTTGGGCTTTCCAAAGAATTAATTCCCATTTTGGTTGGATTAATGGTTTCTGGGCGGGTGGGATCAGCAATGGCCGCAGAGATTGGGACGATGAAGATTACCGAACAGATTGATGCCCTTTTCAGCTTGGGCGCAAACCCTAATCGGTACCTCGTTGTACCTCGAACTCTTGCTTGTATCATCATGCTTCCCTGTCTGACCCTTTACGGCGATATCATTGGCATTGCTTGCGGCTTTATCTACAATGTATGGATAATGGGAGTCAATAGGGTCATCTATATCCGAAACACCTTGCTCTATATTGAGTTGTGGGACGTCATAAGTGGCCTCATCAAATCTTCCTTTTTTGGCTTCATTATTGCCATTATAGGCTGCTGGCAAGGATTAAAGACAGAAGGAGGGGCAGAGGGGGTTGGCAAGGCAACGACACAGACAGTCGTCATAGCCAGTATTTGCATCTTAATCCTTAACTTTTTCCTCAGCAAATTGCTTCCCGCAAATTTGAGATAAGAGGATGATTCAGATAGTCAATCTTTATAAGTCCTTCGCAGATAAACGAGTTCTTCAAGGTATTACTCTGACAATTGAAAAAGGGGAAACTATGGTGGTCATCGGCCAGAGCGGTTCGGGCAAAAGCGTCCTCATCAAGCATTTGATTGGAATTCTCAAGCCTGACAGCGGAGAGATTTTTGTAGATGGCGTGGAGATCACACAGCTCAAAGAAGATGAGCTTCAAAAAATAACAAGAAAGTTCGGGATGCTTTTTCAAGGGTCAGCTCTTTTTGATTCATTGACGGTCAGTCAAAATGTGAGCTTTGGCCTGGATCGATACACCGACTTTTCGCCAGAGAAAAAAAGAGAATTGGTGGCTGAGAGTTTAGCCAAAGTTGGCTTAAAAGGAGTTGAGAATCTTATGCCTCATGAGCTCAGCGGAGGGATGAAAAAGAGAGTTGGGCTTGCTCGAGCAATTGCTTACCGGCCAGAAATCATCCTCTATGACGAGCCTTCCACGGGGATTGACCCGATTAGAGCAGATGCGATCAATGAATTGATCAACATGATGAAAAAAGAACTCGAAGTGACCTCTGTGGTCATAACTCATGATATGGTCAGTTCTTATAAGGTTGCGGATCGGATTGCCATGCTCTACGAGGGGAAAATTATTGAAATAGGAACCCCAGAAGAAATCAAAAATTCAAAGAATGAAATCGTCCAGCAGTTTATTCACGGCCAGGCAAAGGGCCCTATCGAAAACTGGTAGAAATGAGGAAAAAATCATGAGCAGAGAATTGAAAATAGGAATTTTTATTGCTATTGCGTTATTAATCCTAGCCATTTTTATATTCATTGTTGGAGATTTGACTGTTCTTTTCAAGAAGCCAGGGTATCCTCTCTCTGTTTCTTTTGATTCTGTTGCTGGTTTAGAAAAAAGAGCGGTCGTGAGAGTGGCAGGAGTTAAGGTTGGCTACGTCAGAGATATTCGACTCGCAGGAAGAGGGTCGCAAGTTTTGATGACCATCTTCCCTGAATTCAAAGTGCAGCAGGGCTCAAAAGCAACATTGGCTGCTTTGGGCCTTCTGGGAGAAAAATACATTGAAATTTTGCCTGGAGAGAGCGCAAATTTCTGCCAGCCAGGAGAAACAATCGAAGGGCTCCCTTCCATAAGTTTTGACCAGCTGGGGACACTCTTCCTATCCATAGGAAATGAGGTCAAGGAAATGGGGAAGGCTTTGAGAACGATGATGGGAGAAGAATCCAAGACCGATTTGAGAGAAACTCTTCAAAATCTTTCTTCTTTTACACAAGATCTGAAGGAATTTTTGGGGACAAACAGAGAGAGCCTTGACCAGGGCATCCGCAATACTTCTCAAGCATTCGAGAACTTTGACCAAAGGGTTAAAGAAGTTTCTGAGAATTTGGATAAGACAATCTCACTCTTAAAAAATATCGCTGAGGAAAACCGTGAGAATGTGAAAATAAACTTAGAAAGGATAAAAGAATTAATTTCAAAGATAGAGGAATCTGTAAGACTTTTATCTGAATCCTTGGAGAAAATAAACAAGGGTGAAGGAACCCTGGGGAAGCTTATCCAGGAACCTGAGTTATACAGGAAAGCTGAAGGAGCACTGGATGAAGTCAGAAAAACAATGGATCCCATCTCTTCCCTTAAGGTGAACATTGAGTTTAGGTCAGATTATTATGGAAAGAGCGAGTGGCTTAAGAATTCTCTCACTCTCGGTTTGTGGCTTACACCGAAAAAATATTTACTGGCGCAAGTTATTCGGGATCCCTGGCTAGATAAATTTACCTATTCAGTCCAGGGAGGACGGCGGTGGGGAAACATCAGCCCTAGAGCAGGTATCATAGAATCTGAGTTTGGAGCAGGAATCGATTATATGATCCTTGGCGATCGCTTGACTATGAGTTTGGAGAGTTTCAAATTCAATCGCCATCCTCGACCTCAATTCAGGTTTCTCGCGAAATATGCTCCTCTGAAATCCTTTTATTTTGTTTTTGGAATGGATGATTTTACATTGGTCTCAAAGAGAGAGATATTCTTTGGTCTGGGGTTAGGGCTTCAATGAAGGAAAAAACAGTTTTTATCTGCCAGAACTGCGGTTTTCGCTCCCCCAAATGGCTGGGGAGGTGCACCAATTGTGGACAGTGGAACACCATGATTGAGGAAGTGGAGGAGCAGGTTTCGGCCGAATACTCTTTTGCTGTTTCTGAACCTCTCCTCTACGAAGAAATCAAGGAAGTGAAGAAACAGAGAATGAAGATTCAAATTGAGGAGTTTAATAAAGTTCTCGGAGGGGGAGTTGTCCTTGGTTCACTGGTTTTGATTGGAGGAGAGCCTGGAATCGGTAAATCAACGCTCCTGCTTCAAGTTTCACGCGATTTTGCCTCTCAGAATGAAAAAGTTCTCTATGTTTCTGGTGAAGAATCTTTAGAGCAAATAAAGATTCGAGGCGACAGACTCGGCATTCGAGACGAGAAATTGTATCTTTTGGCTGAAACAAACCTGGAAAGAATTTTGGCCCAGGCTGAGAAATTGCAGCCTCAAGTTTTGGTCGTGGATTCTGTGCAGGCTGTTTTTTCCTCCAAGTTATCTTCAAGCCCTGGCACCATCAGTCAAGTTCGAGAAGTGGCTAATCAGATTTTTCGCTTTGCCAAAAAGAACCAAGTTTCCTCATTTCTTATAGGCCATATCACTAAAGAAGGCTATTTGGCTGGTCCCAAATCATTAGAGCACATGGTGGATGTGGTTCTCCTTTTTGAAGGGGAAAGGGATCACAGTTATCGAGTGCTGCGAGCGCTCAAAAACAGGTTCGGCCCTGTCTCAGAGCTCGCCATTTTTGAAATGGGAACGAGCGGACTTCAGGCCATTGCGAATCCTTCAGCTTTTTTCCTGAAGGAAAGGCCTGTTGAAGAAGCTGGCAGCGTGGTCGTCTGTACCATCAAAGGCTTGAGGCCTTTGTTGGCTGAAATTCAGGCGCTCGTTTCTCCGACCTTGTTTGTTGGGAACCCGCGAAGGATGACGATCGGCCTCGATCATTTTCGCGCAGCCATGCTTTTAGCCATTGTTGAGAAGAAGCTCGGTCTTAGCTTTGGCGGGGAGGATATCTATCTTAATGTTGCCGGAGGCTTAGTTATTGATGAACCTGCCACAGATTTAGGAGTGATCATGGCTGTTGTTTCTTGTCTAAAAAATAAAGCAGTGCCTTCCAGTGTCTGTGTTTTTGGAGAAGTGGGCTTGAGCGGGGAAATTCGCTCTGTGAATCAGCCCTTGGCAAGACTGAAAGAAGCCCATTCCCTTGGTTTTGAAACAGTCATCTTGCCCCAAGGAAACATTTCTCTTCTAGAGAAGGAAGATCTGCCGAAGATAAATCTTCGGGGAGTTCAGAATGTGAGAGAAGCATTAAAACTCATATTTTAAGGATTATATAAAATGAGTATTTTTATTTTTCGCTTTATTATTATCGCTTTAATAACAGCGGCGGGTTATTTTTTTCCTTTTTTTCATCTGAATCGTTTGATTGGAGCTTCGTTGGCTTTTGTCTTGGGTGTGGTGATTATGTATCTTGAGACAAGAATCAGGAAAACGCAGTTTAAAGTTATCTGGGGTTCAACAACAGGAACATTTGCCGGCGTTCTTTTGGGATGGGGTCTGGGTTCTATTTATCAGACAATTGCCAATGATCGCGCAACCGCCTCTTTCATTAGGGTGTTTTTTCTGATCATCATGCCCTACATCGGATTTTTGGTTGGTACTCGAAAATCCGAATGGCTTGACCCGGCCCATCTTTTCCGATTCTTCAAGGAAAAGAGTTTGGGCCGCAGCTACAAAATCCTAGATACGAGTGTCATTATCGATGGCCGTATTACAGATCTTTGTGACACAGGGTTTATTGAAGGGACACTTGTTCTTCCTCAATTTATTCTCAAAGAGCTTCAGCTTGTCGCTGATTCTTCTGATGGATTAAAAAGGCAAAGGGGCAGGCGTGGACTTGATGTCTTGGATCATCTTCAGAAGTCCTCTCAGGTCTCAGTCATCATTACTGAAATGGATTTTCCTGATATTAAAGATGTTGATTCCAAACTCATTGAGCTCGGCAAGCGTCTGGATGCCAAAATTATCACCAATGATTTAAATCTCAATAAGGTGGCGCGGCTTCAGGGGATTTCTGTCCTCAATATCAACGAGCTGGCCAATGCTCTCAAGCCAATCGTTCTGCCTGGAGAATTCATGAAAGTTTTTATCCTCAAGGAAGGAAAAGAGAGAGATCAGGGAGTGGCTTACTTAGACGATGGGACCATGGTCGTGGTCGACAATTCAAGAAAAATGATCGGCCAGAACGTTGATATAACCGTCACATCTGTCCTACAGACAACAGTTGGCAAAATGATATTTGGGCGGTATAACGAAGACTCGCGATGAAAAGAGTTTCTGCCATTATTGTGGCTGCTGGGGAGGGCAAGCGATTTGGCTCTCCTAAGCAATTTTCTCTCTTGAGGGGTAAGCCCATTTTAGAGTGGTGCCTGGAAAAGTTTGAAGCTCACGAGAGGGTGGATGAAATCATCCTTGTCCTGCCCGAGGTGGCGCAGAAGGAGAAGCTTTTTAGCCTCTACAAAAAGGTTGTGGCGGTGGTCGAAGGAGGGAGGAAAAGGCAGGATTCTGTCCTTAAGGGATTTGCCCAGGTTAGCCCAGAAAAAACAGAAATTGTCTTGGTTCATGACGGAATTAGGCCTTTAGTGGGAAAAGATCTGATCACTCGAGTCATCGACGAGACTTTGAAAAATGGAGCAGCAATCCCTGCTCTCCAAATAGAGGAGACTGTCAAAGAAGTCGAAGAAGGAAAAGTCATCCGTACCATGAACAGAACTGGGCTTTACAGGGTTCAAACGCCTCAAGGGTTTTCCTATTCTATCCTAAAAGAGGCGCTGGAGCGGGCAACTGAGGAAAATTTTTATGGAACGGACGAGGCGATGCTGGTTGAAAGAATAGGCAGAAGAGTTTTCATAGTTCAGGGGGATCCCAGGAATATCAAGATCACAAACCCTGCTGATATAAAAATCATGGAGGCTCTTTTTGAAGTTTAGAGCAGGGCTTGGCTATGATATCCATCGCTTGGAAGCAGGGAGAAAGCTTTTTCTTGGAGGGCTGGAAATTCCCTTTCCTAAAGGCTTGCATGGCCATTCAGATGGAGACTGTTTGATCCATTCCATGATCGATGCTCTCTTAGGTGCCATGGGAGAAGGGGATATTGGACAGCTCTTCCCGGATAGCGAGGAAAAATACAAAGATATTCGAAGCACAGAACTCTTAAAAGAGGTTATGGCCAGGCTTGATGCAAAAGGAATGGAGATTGTGAATGTAGATACAGTTATTGTGGCGGAAGAGCCGAGGCTTTCTCCTTATATTTTGAGAATGAAAGAACTCTTATCTGCGCTGCTTCGAGTGGATAAGAACAATTTAGGGATAAAGGCGAAGACCAATGAGGGCATAGGACTTATAGGTGAAGGGAAAGCCATAGCCTGCTGGGCTTTAGTTATTCTTGGGAAGAGAGAGAAAAAAAGGGGAAAAAAGGCATAAAAAAAGAGGCTGCAATTTTCTTTTTTGGGGAGAAGTTGCAGCCTCTTACAGGATGGGAATTGTTTGGGGTTGAAGGATTAAAGGAGCTATCAGAGCTCCGAGAAAAAATCTCTCGAAATCATTCACCAACCATTCCCAGGTTCTGATGATCGCTCTCATCGTCCTTCTTTTCATGAACTCTTTTCCTTAGAGAAGAGAAGAACGATTGTTCGATGCCTCCGCTTTTGCCAGGACATTGGCAATAATTTCGTAGCCTGCTTGTTTTCCGACTTTAATAATATCCAAGGCGCCGGAAGAGGCAATCATGTTGAAACCGAAAAAAGTGAGAAGCACAGACACTAATATAAACGCATTAATATATGTTACACAATCGGCGGATTTTCTTAGGAGACCATGAGCGGACGGTTTTGATGATAGCGAGACATATCGCCTCTAGGTCTGAAAACCATCGATTGGTCGTGGCT